>QWCE01000007.1_pt1 | contig 287716 bp, 252 predicted proteins | sample 1972531 | NCBI WGS metagenome assembly QWCE01 (sample SAMN09866716, study PRJNA288562) | Human gut metagenome isolate term4_stool, whole genome shotgun sequencing... | reverse complement strand
ATACACCTGTTCCCATCCCGAACACAGAAGTTAAGCTCCTTTGCGCTGAGGATACTTGGTGGGCAGCCGCCCGGGAAAGTAGGTCGTCGCCGGTTTTTTTATAAGGCCCCATGGTCAAGCGGTTAAGACATCGCCCTTTCACGGCGGTAACCCGGGTTCGATTCCCGGTGGGGTCACCATTTTTAAATATATGCGAGGCTGGCGGAACTGGCAGACGCGCTAGATTTAGGTTCTAGTGGGAGACCGTGTGGGTTCGAGTCCCACGTCTCGCACCAAAATAAGGCTTTTAAAGCCTTTTTTTTGTTATATAAAATTTATTTTATACCGTTAAAATCCATAATATAAAAAATATTTTCAAATTATAATATAAAACATCTTCAAAACAATAAAAAAATATCCTAATTTAATATATTTAACTAAAATTTATCTTTACTAACTATTATAATAAAGTGTATTATAAGTAGGAAATAGATAGAGATAACTCAAATTTTATCTAATCATTAAAAAATATTAAAAAGGAGATAATTATGAAAAATTTACTCAAATTAAAAAAGACAAAGGAAGTATGTTCATTCTTAGGTGGAGTGGTATTTGGTACTGCTGGTATTGCTATTTTAGCATCAGAAGAAGCAAAAAAAGTTTATACCAATGCTACTGCAATTGGAATGAGGGCAAAGGATAAGATAATGGAAAAGGCAACAATCATTCAGGAAAATGCCGGAGATATATATGCTGATGCAAAAGAAATCAACGAAAATAAATCATTAAAAAATAAATCTTCTATTATCAAGGATAATTCTAATATTATTGGAGATAAATCTAATATTACAGATGATAAATCTGATCTTATTATCGAATAAAACAAGTTAGAAGCGAGGAAACATTATTGAAATTAATTATTAAACACCAAACAAAGGGTAGAATTAGACTTCATATTGATGGAAATTCGCTTTCAAATGCTGATGCGGACTCTCTATATATTTTTATTTCGTCAATAAGCACAGTAGATAAGGTGAAAATCTATGATAGGACTAATGATATAGTTATTTTTTATAAAGAATCACTTGTTCCTATATTAGATAAACTTTCTTGCCTAAACCTTAGTATGATTAACTATTCGAAAGACGAAATTGAGCAGTTAGGTAGAAATAAGGATAATGAGTATATTGATAGACTAACTTGGCATTTTCTAAGAAGGTTCATATACAAAAATTTTATTCCTATGCCAATTGGAAATTTATTGCTTATGATAAATGCTTTTAAATATATTAGGCAAGGGCTTTTATGCTTGAAAAATAAAAAGATTGAAGTTCCAGTTTTAGATGCTACAGCAATTTCTATTTCAATTTTTAGGCGAGATTTTGGAACTGCAGCAAATATAATGTTCCTGCTGGGTTTAGGAGAAATACTTGAGGACTGGACAAGAAAAAAATCAATAGATGATCTTGCAAGAGCTATGTCACTAAATAGCGGAAAAGTATGGAAAAAAGATGGTGAACAAGAAGTCTTAGTAAATGCAGATGAGATAAGTTCGGGAGATATGGTAGCTGTTAATATAGGCTCACAGATACCTTTCGATGGAGTTGTCACAGCAGGTGATGCAATGGTTAATCAGGCATCGATGACAGGTGAAAGTGAACCAGTAAGGAAATCCGTTGGAAGCTCAGTTTATGCTGGAACTGTTATAGAAGAAGGAAGAATAATTCTACTTGTAAAAGAAGCTTCTGGAGCTACAAAATATGAAAAAATTGTTAAGATGATAGAGGATAGTGAAAAGCTAAAATCTGATATAGAGGATAGGTATTCACATCTCGCAGATAAGCTAGTCCCTTATACCTTCCTAGGAGCAGGGCTTGTTTATGCACTAACAAGAAATCTTACAAAAACTCTCGGAATACTCATGGTTGATTTTTCTTGTGCCCTAAAGCTTGCTATGCCTATATCGGTACTTTCTGCTATTGGAGAAGGAGCAGATAGACATTCTACTATAAAAGGAGGTAAATACCTAGAAGCCCTAGCAGAATCAAGTGTTATAGTCTTTGATAAGACGGGCACTCTCACAAAGGCAGAGCCAAGAGTTAGAGATGTGATAAGCTTTAATGAAATGGATAAAGATGAATGTTTAAAAATTGCGGCTTGCCTAGAAGAACATTTTCCACACTCAATGGCAAGAGCTGTTGTTAAAGAAGCTGAAATTAAGAATCTTGAACACACAGAGATGCACTCACAGGTAAATTATATTGTGGCACATGGCATTGTATCTTCAATAGGATCCGAAAGAGTTATTATAGGTAGTAACCATTTTGTCTTTGAAGATGAAAAATGCAGTATAAGGGATGATAAAAAAGAATTATTTAAATCACTACCTGTTGACTGCTCTCATCTCTACATGGCAATAAATAATATTTTAGAAGCTGTTATATTGATAGAAGACCCTGTTAGAGAGGAAGCATCACAAGCTATAAAAGACCTGAGAGATCAAGGTTTTAACAGAATAATCATGATGAGCGGTGATAGTGAAAGAACTGCTAAAGCAATAGCTGAGGCAGTTGGAGTTGACATCTATTATTCTGAGCTTCTCCCAGAAGATAAAGCCATGCTAATAAAAAAGGAAAAAGAATTAGGAAATAAAGTAGTAATGGTTGGTGATGGTATAAATGATTCACCAGCATTATCAGCAGCTGATGTTGCGATAGCAATTAGTGATGGTGCGGCAATTGCGAGAGAAATAGCAGATATTACCATTGCTGCTGACAGCCTAAATGAAATATCTGTTTTGAAAGAGTTATCTAAAAAAATGATGAAGAGAATAGATAAAAATTATAAGAGAATAATTGGAATTAATGGATCCTTAATTTGTCTAAATGTACTTGGGCTAATTCAGCCGACAACGGCGTCTCTAATTCACAATGCTTCAACGCTTGGTATAAGCATAGGAAGTATGAAAAAATATATCAAATAGCAGGTTTATAAGCTAGGTTTAAGAATTAAGCTGCACAATTAAAAGTTCAGCTTAATTTTTTTAAAAATATAATAAAAAAAGCTTGACATTTAAATTAGGCTAGATTAAAATACTGGTGAGGTTAGTTAAGACTAATCTCACCAGTATTAATAGCAACTAATGAGGTCAATTTTTTTGAAGCTTAGGTTAGAGTTCTCTAACTTCAAATACGAGGGGAGGTTAATGTCAGAGGACAAGATGATTCTTCATTGTTCTCCAACTCTTAGGGGTATAAAAACTGGAAGCATTTTTACAGCCTCATATACTTCAAAAAATGAGTTTGAGAAAGATGTAGAAAGGGCAAATTTAATATTTAATAAAACTCAAATAAGGTTTTCAGCTCTTAAATATTCTAAAGGCAAAGGAATTGTCTATGTATATAGACCAAGTCTACTTTTAAAAGATATTAATAAGCCTGAAAGTGTAGAGATTTTATCTAGAAATGGATACAAATCATATAATTGCAAAGCCTGTATTGATAGATTGATTGAAAGACTTTATAATTCAAGTGAATTTCCTCATGAGATTGGATTATTTCTAGGTTATCCACCTGAAGATGTTAAAGGATTTATAGATAATCAAGCAAAAAAATGCAAGTATGCGGATTACTGGAAGGTTTATGGAGATGTCGATAGAGCTAAGATTAGGTTTAAAGCTTTTAGAAGATCCACAAAATTTTGTTATTCAAAGTGGAAAGCCGGAGCTTCGATAATTGCACTTGTCAATTAGTTGCAAACTTTCAACTATCTATTTACCATGATAGCATTACCTTTTTTCACATTACCTTAATCAACATTACATCTAGAAAAAGAGTCGCGATTGCGACTCTTTTCGTTTATTGTTTCTATGAAATTGTCTTGTATAACTAAAATGAATTAAAAGGCATTTAATTCTTATGAATCTATAAAATCATTACAAATGCATATTATAAATCTAGTTTTAGATCATTCTCCTTTATCCAATTCTTTTTTCTCATAAATGAGCATACTAGGTAAGAAATTATTGCAGGTAGAATAATAGATATTAATATCAGACCTAGCCAATCAAAACCCGTTCCACCGGTTCCGGTTTTTAGCCAGCCAGTCCATACTCCTATAGGTCCTACAAGACCGCAGGTTCCCATACCTGAAGCTATAGGTTCACCATTCATCTCAAGATGAAATAGGCAGGTAGCGATAGGCCCTGTTATTGCGGAAGCAATGATAGGTGGAATCCAGATTTTAGGATTCCTTACAATATTACCCATTTGGAGCATTGAAGTTCCAAGACCTTGAGAAATCAAACCACCAACTTTATTTTCTTTATAACTCATTACCGCAAAACCAACCATGTTAGCACAGCAACCGGCTACCGCAGCTCCACCTGCAAGTCCGGTTAAACTTAAAGCTGCACAGATAGCTGCTGAAGAAATAGGTAGAGTTAGGGCTATTCCAACGATTACAGAAACTATGATTCCCATTAATAGAGGCTGGAGCTCAGTTGCCCACATTATTGCTTTTCCTACGCTAAATGCAGCATTTCCTATTGCAGGTGCGATTAGAGCGGATAGGGCAACGCCTGATAGAATTGTTACAAAAGGTGTTACAAGTATATCAATTTTCGTTTCTTTTGATACAGCCTTACCAAGCTCGGTAGCAACTATTGCAATTATTAATACTGCAAGAGGTCCTCCTGCACCGCCAAATTCATTGGCAGCAACACCAACTCCTGCCAAGGTAAATAATACTAGAGCTGGGGCGTTAAGAGCATATCCTATCGAAACAGCCATAGCAGGTCCAGCTGCTTTCATTGCATAAGCTCCTACTGTACTTAAAATTTCAATATGTAGCTGTGAGCCAAGAGTAGAAATAATAGTTCCTATGAGCAGGGAAGCGAAAAGACCTTGAGCCATAGCACTCATTGCATCAATTGCATATCTTTTCCAGCTGAAAATGATGTCCTTTCTTTCTAGAAAAGAACGAAATCCGGATTTAGCGACTGTATCCATTTTTATCTCCTTTAAATAAATGATTAAAAATTAAAAAGTTAAAAAATTAAAAATATAAATTTTAAATACGAATAAAAATTTTTATAAATATGAAATTCAATTTTTATACTTATATTTTTATAAATGCAAAATAGAATCATTATATTTATAATTCAATTTAAAACTATAATTTGATATTTACTTTTTCTTCTCGTCCGTCTTCATGCCTAATCTTTACAATTCTAGCTGGAGCACCGACGACAGTGGTATTCGCGGGTATATCTTTAAGAGATACGGTACCGGCTCCTATTATAACATTATCTCCTATAGTTACATTGCCAAGTATCATTGATTCAGCATATATTGTAACATTGTTGCCCACCGTAGGGTGTCTTTTTCCTGCATCTTTTCCAGTACCACCGAGAGTTACACCGTGAAAAAGTGTAACATTGTCACCTATAATTGCAGTTTCTCCGATTACAACTCCAAAACCGTGGTCTATAAAAAATCTCTTGCCAATGGTTGCACCCGGATGAATTTCAATATTTGTTCTGCTTGCCGCTTCAAGAGATAGCCTTCTAGCACGAACAAATTGCCCCTGTTCATATAATTCATGAGCTTTTCTGTAGGTCATAATCGCATCATAACATGGATATAAGAACGCTTCTTCTTCGCTATGTATTGCAGGATCTCGTTCCTTTACCACTTCAATCCATTCAATTTCTTCGGGTGTATAATTCATATTAGCCTCCATTGACGAAATAGTATTATTAAATATATAATAATTCCTATTGAAATAATAGGAATTAACTTTTATTATAAGATTATAATCATTAAAGTCAATAAAAAACCGATAATAACAGATATTAAACCTATTTAGGAGGTGCTTTCTAAGATGATGGTATCTACGAAAGGTCGCTATGCACTCATGGTGCTTATAGATATTGCACAAAATGTCCAAGATGAATATATACCACTTGTAGATATTGCTGAAAGACAGGGTCTTTCCATGAAATATCTTGAAATCGTAGTAGCAATGTTAAACAAGGGAAAACTTATAACAAGTAGAAGAGGGAAGAATGGTGGTTATAAGCTTGTAAAAAGTCCTGAAGAATACAATATAAATGAGATTCTTGAAATAACAGAGGGTAGCTTGTCACCTGTTACTTGCATAGGCTCTAAGGGGGTAAATTGTGATAAGGCGACAAGCTGTATGACGCTACCGCTTTGGATTGGGCTTGATCGCACTATAAGCAATTATTTGAGCAAGATAAGTCTTAAAGACATTATCGATGAAAATATTGAAAACATAGATAATGATATAGAGTGATAATATTGATTTGACATTGCTATTCTTTGGCGATATAATCAGCCTGTAAGTGTAGCTAGAGATAGATTTTTTAGGAGGTACCTGATGAACGGTACAGTAAAATGGTTCAGCAATGACAAGGGCTATGGCTTTATAGCTAACGATGAGAGCGGAGAAGATATTTTTGTACATTTCTCAGCAATTCAGGTTGATGGCTTTAAGACATTAAAAGAAGGTCAGAAGGTCACATTCCAAGAGGAAGAAGACCCTAAGAACAGCGACAAGAAGAGAGCTGTTGATGTGCAGATTGTTGAGTAATCAATATAGATTATAATAAGACAGACTTGTACAATAAAATGCTTAAGCAATCGCTTAAGCATTTTTTATTTTAATTTTTTATTTTATATAATTTTTTCTAGATTGATTTTTACATTTATTTCGAAATAGATATAGATAGTAGATAAACAATTATAATATAAGATGTTATCCGGCTAAATCACCATATGAATCAGCATCATCTTCATACTTATTCGGATTATTATAATTGCTATCATGGTCTTTTTTATCTTCTTCCTCAGCACTATTTTCAGACGCTTCACTTTCGTCATTGCTTTTATTTTCTTCATCTTCAGCTGAATTTTTTTCTTCAATAAAATCATTCTCGGAAAGCTTATTTACATCTTCTTGATTAATTGTTTCTCCGCTAAGGCAAATCTTATAATATGCTGAATCTATTCCATTTGCAATTGCTTCAGCATAATCGTCTATATATTTATCAAATTTTTCATTATCTTCCTTACTAGAAATAGAGCCTAATAGTAGCATACATGATGGCATCTTAGCTTTTGAATTTTCTATATAATTTTCATCTGTATCTTCAGATTTTCCAAGGTGCAAAACTCCAGTGGAAGCATAATTTGATACACTATTCAGCTCATTAATTATTGAAGCACCAAGATATTCAGACTTAATATTCTTTGATGTAGATACAAAGGCATTTATTCCGCTTGCCTTATCATCATCTTTTTTATCTCTATCTATACTAACCATAAGGTCGCATTTCTTCTTATTTGCTTCTTCGGTTCTATCAGCTTTCTTTACATCAGAATCATCATTTCTTGAAATTACTACCTTGTAATTTTTTTTCTCAAGCTTGTCTTTAATTTTTAAACTTATTTCTAAATTGTCATCTTTGGATTTTCTATCTTTATAAACATTACCATCGTCTTTACCACCAGCAACAGGATTTAAATAAATAATCCCTTTTTGATTTTTTGCATTAGCAATAGCCTTTGGGGTTAGGCGAGAGGTGGGAATTATTCTTATTATGAAGCCGGTAATGAGGCAAAAAATTGTTAGAATACTTATAATTTTTGATGAAAATTTGAGCATATTAGCAAAGCTATTATTTTGCCTCTTTTTTCTTCTAACATTTTGGTTTTTTGTTAAAGTGTTATGACTATTATTTTTATTTTTAACGCTATGCTTTTTACCTTGCTTATTTTTAGCTATTGAGAATATGCCTATTTTCTTATTTTTTCTTTTTAATGTAACCATCATTTACTCCCCAAATTCTAGTTATCAGAATTATTAAAAAGCTTTTTATCATTTGTTTCAGTAATTCTTACATCAAAAGGGAAACCTCCTGCACGAATTGATTGCCTGAGAAAAACATTTATAGCAGTGGTTAGATTTATACCAAGCCTGCCATATACATATTCACTTTCTTTTTTTATATCAGAATCCATGCGAACACTGAAGTTTGTAGTCTTAACCTTATCCATAATTCACCTCTGCAATCTATTATATGTGCATTATATATTAAATAAAGTGCATAATCAAGCTAATAAATATATAATGAGCATATAAAAAACATATAATGCAATGCAAATAAACTTTAAGCAATATACTTAATCTAAAAAATTCAGCATACTTGAAATTTTATATATTAAAATGCTAGAATATATGAAATTAACGGATTATTTTTGGGGGCTTGATAATATGTATGCAATAACAGCAAAGGGCATGAAATACATAGATGAATATACTATTAATCAAGGTGTAAATAGTGCAGTTTTAATGGAAAATGCCGCTAAAGGTGTTGTAAATAGCGTCAAAGAGATTTTTCCGGATGTGAGCACTAGGATTTTAGTATTAGCTGGGACAGGGAATAATGGTGGAGATGCTCTTTGCACTGCGAGGTGGCTTATACACTATGGTTATGATGTTAAAATCTATTGTCTCGGAGATTTTGGCAATTCATCCTTAGGTTGCATAAGCCAGCTAAGAATACTTAGAAATATGTATCCCGATGCGGATATTGCAGGAGAAGGTATAAATTCAAATTATGATTATTTAAAGCTTGAATATGATGTGATAATAGATGGAATTTTTGGCATAGGCCTCAATAGAAGGCTTGGCGATAATTATGTCAAATTTATTAATTTTATAAATGAAAAAAGTGGTCTTAAAATTGCAATTGACATTCCTTCGGGTCTAAATGCAACTACAGGGCAGAAGATGAATGGTGCTTTTAAGGCGGATATAACAGTTACTTTTTCAAGCTATAAGACGGGAATGTTTTTTGAAGATGGAAAGGAATACTGTGGAAATATAAGGGTTATCGATATAGGGATTGATAAGAAAGCATATAATAACATAAGTGAAAAGCTATTTGTCTGCGATGAAAAATTCTTCGACGGTTCAAAGGATATGGCACTTGAGCCGAGAAAGGAAAAATCGCATAAGGGAACATATGGCACTGTAGGCATTGTAATCGGTGATGCTGGAATGATGGGAGCGGGGATCTTGGCTTCAAAGGCTGCATATAGGACGGGCTGCGGCCTAGTAAAGATATTTTGCCCTGCCAAGTATTTAGGATTTTTAAATGTTTCTGTACCGGAAGCAATTGCAGTCCCATATACAGATGAAAATTACATATCTGAACTAGCTGAATTTCTTGAACTAGTCGATGTAGTTCTAATAGGCCCCGGCTTAAGTGAAGATTATTCTTCAATAAAAATTTTAAAATACATCTTACATAAAAATGTTAATGCGGTCATTGATGCAGGAGCTTTAAATCTTATCGCTAGAGATATGAGACCCTTTATTAATAGAAAATGTAAATGCGTTATAACACCTCATATAGGAGAGATGGCTAGGCTATGCGGGGAAAAAACTGATGTTATTTTAAAAAATAGAATAGGATTTACAAAAAAATTCTCGGAAAAATATAAGGTTAGCATGGTGCTCAAATCAGATGTATCAATTATTTCACTGCTTATTAATGATGAACAGCTACTTTTCTTAAATTCTATGGGAAATTCAGGCTTAGCGACAGCGGGCTCAGGTGATGTCCTTTCTGGAATTATTGCGTCACTCATAGCACAGGATAATTCAATGAATAATAGCCTCTTATATGGAACGATGATTCATGCTGCATCTGCAATTAAATATGGAAATGACGATAATTCAAAACGAAGAATGGTAGCAGGAGATATAATAGAAAACTTATTTTAGCTTATAGCTTGCTAGATTGGGCATTGAATGATATAATAACCAGCGTCGCGTGAACTAATTGTTCGGCGATATTCGAGCTAAGGCAGGAGGTGAAATGGGAAAATGGCACAAATCATAGTCAAAGAGAATGAAAGCCTTGAAAGTGCACTCAAAAGATTTAAGAGATCTTGTGCTCGCGACGGAGTTATGTCTGAGCTGAGAAAGAGAGAGCATTATGAAAAGCCTAGCGTTAAACGCAAGAAGAAATCTGAAGCAGCCAGAAAGAAGGCAAGAAAATTCTAGAATAGATGAATAGAATTATATAGACTATCGTATTACTTTTGTTTGCGATAGTTTTTTTATTAGAGAATTTGTAAATAGAAAATCATTAATATTTATATAATAAGGAATTAGATGGAAGAATATAGAGATATAATTTGTTATACCCATGATGGTAAGCCTCTCAGGGCGAGAACTGATAGGCAGGGTGAGTATGTAAATAAAATAATAGATAATGATATGGTCTTTGGCATAGGTCCTGCTGGGACTGGTAAGACATTTTTGGCTTGCTCACTAGCGGTAAATGCTCTTAGGAATAGAGATGTGTCAAGAATTATCTTAACGAGACCTGCTGTTGAAACAGGTGAGAGTCTTGGATTTTTGCCGGGAGATTTAAAGGAAAAGGTATATCCATATCTCAGACCCCTTTATGATGCTTTAAATGAGCTAATGGGTAGTGCTGGTGCTTCAAGGTTAGAAGAGAGGGGTGCTATTGAGATTGTACCGCTCGCATATATGAGAGGACGAACTCTTGACAATTCTTTTATAATTTTAGATGAAGCACAGAATACAACCAGAGAACAGATGAAGATGTTTTTGACAAGGATGGGATATAACTCAAAGGTTGTCATAACGGGAGATATTACGCAAATAGACCTTCCAAAAGGCAAGGCATCAGGACTTATAGAAGCTTCTAAGGTTCTAAAAAAAGTTAAGGGAATTGAATTTGTATATTTTACCGATGTCGATGTCGTAAGGCATGAGCTAGTCAAGAGAATAATAAATGCCTATAACAAATATGAAGATTAGAAAGTGATATATTAGATATGATTCTAAATTATATAGATGAGGATAATAAAATAAGCGAAGAACTTAGGCATATTTTTGAAAAGGCTTCAGAACTTGCATTGGAAGATGAAATTGGGGATATTAAGCCATCAGAAATTGAAATCAGCTTGACTATTGTAAGCAAAAGTCAAATAAGAGAGATTAATAATGAGTATCGAGGAATTGATAAGCCTACAGATGTGCTTTCTTTTCCACAATATCAAAATATCAAAGAGATTAAAGAGGAAGTAGTTAAGAATCCTGAGATTATTATGCTTGGTGATGTAGTAATATGCGATGAAATTGCAGAAGTACAGGCAAGGGAATATGGAAATAAAATAGAGAGAGAATTCGTATATCTTTTTGTGCACAGTCTTTTTCATCTTATGGGATATGACCATATGCTAGATGATGAAAGAAAGATTATGAGAAAAAAAGAAGAAGATGTAATGCGTAAAATAGGTCTTGAAAGGTAAATAAAATGTGTGATTTTTCAAAATCATTAAAAGAGGAATTAATGTACCTCGCTGATAAAGCAAGAGAACATTCATATGCACCTTATTCTAACTATCATGTGGGTGCCTGTCTTATTGCAGATAATGGCAAGCTATATTCAGGAGCAAATATAGAAAATGGAAGTTATGGTGCGAGCATTTGTGCCGAGAGAGTTGCCATATTTAAGGCAATTTATGATGGAGCAAAGGTGATAAAAGCCATTGCTATAAAAGCAGATACACCTAGGGCTTTTCCCTGCGGGATATGCAGGCAGGTTATGTCGGAATTTACGGGATATAATAAAAACACCGAAAAAACCGAAAATACCGAAAATATCGAAAATACGCAAAATACCCCAAATATCCAAAACACACTGAATATTACAAAGAGTAAAAGTTCAAAAAAAGCTACAAAAGTTACAAAAGATACAAAAGTTGGAAGAGCTGAAAATGAAATAATTGATAATATAAAGATATTTGTAGAGGGTGAAAATGGAGAAATTGAAGAATATAATTTGGAAGCCCTCTTTCCTCACGCATTTGAACTAAAGAAAATGGAGAGTTAAGTAATAAATGAAATCTGGATTTATAGGCATCATAGGAAGACCTAATGTAGGAAAGTCAACCCTGCTCAATAAGATTCTTGGAGAAAAGATAGCAATAACATCTGAGAAAGCACAGACTACAAGAAATAGAATAAAAGGCATATATACTGAGATAGGCAAGGGCACCGAGGATGTTCAGATGATTTTTCTTGATACGCCGGGAATCCACAAGCCTAAGAACAAGCTTGGAAATGCAATCAATGAAACCGCAATGAACACATATAGAGGTGTTGATGTTGCTTTACTTGTCATAGATGGAAGTAAACCATTTGGCAGGGGAGATGAGCATATGATAAGCCTTATGAAAGATATATCGGTACCGAGGATTCTAATAATAAATAAGATTGATCTTATAAGTCCTGAGGAGTATATAGACATATATGAGAAATATATGAGGGAAGATTTATTCGATGATGTCTTTGGAATTTCAGCCTTAAATGGTACAAATGTAAGTGAGCTTATCGAAAATCTTAAAAAATATATGTTAGATGGACCTATGTATTTTCCTGATGACATATCAACTGATAGTCCGATGAGATTTTTAGTCAGCGAGATAATAAGAGAAAAAATCCTTATGTATCTTGAGCAGGAAATTCCACATGGAGTGGCTGTTGAGATAGAAGAATATGAAGAAGGGGATTCAATTACGAGGATAGGTGCAGTTATTATATGTGAAAATCCTAGACATAAAAGTATTATAATTGGTAAGGGCGGTAGGAAGATAAAGGGAATTGGAAAGTCTGCCCGCCTTGAAATAGAGGAGCTTGTCGGCACAAAGGTTTTTTTGAACCTATGGGTTAAGGTAAAGGACAAGTGGAGAGATTCGGATACCATGATAAAAAATTTAGGATTTAAGGATGAGTAAATGATTGTACAAACTGAAGCAATCGTTTTGAAACAGCATAAAATTGCAAATAATAGAAGATTGATTGTCCTTTTTACAAAGAAATATGGGAAGATAAGTGCTGGAACTAATATGAATGAAGGAAGAAGAGGAAAATCTGCACTTGCACTTAGACCCTTTGCATATTCTGATTTTGAATTATACAAAAAGGGCAGTTATTATAATATAAATGGAAGTGACCTTAAAAAAAGCCATTATTCAATAGGTGAAAAGCTTGATCGTTTTATGGCGTCCTCAGATATGATAAGTTATTTAGAAAAAATTATTCAGGAGGAGCAGCCTAGCCCAAAGATATTTGATTTATCAATAGAATTTTTGGAAGTAATTTCAAAAGCAAATGATAATTTTGATACAATTCTATTATCTTTTTATATTCAAAGCTTAAAATATCTTGGCATCATGCCGGAGCTAAAAAAATGTGTTAACTGCGGAGAAAAAATAGACGGCTTGGATTATGTTTTTTCAGTTGAAGCAGGTGGTGGTTTATGCAATAAATGTACAAATAATAAAACCATAGAAGCTGGTGACAGATTGATTTTTAGACCGACTTTTGATATTATTGGCACTATAGATTATTTTGCAAATAATCGAATGAACAAGTTTTTAAAAATTTCTCTAAAGAGGCAATTTATTTTGCAATTAAAGCAGATTCTCAATTCATATGTCGGATATTACTTAGATGTTGATATATTGAATGAGGATTGGGACAGCCCTAAATTAGGAGGTAAATAATGGAAATTACATTAGAAAAGATTGAAATTGTTAAGGATAGGACTGGAGTTAGTTATAAAGAAGCTAAGGAAGCCCTAGAGCATAACGACGGTAGCGTAGTTGATGCGATCATAGAAATTGAAGAATTGATAAACATCGATGGTGAAAACTACGAAGAAGATGTTAAGACGAAGATATTTAATAAGGTTAAAGAAACAGCTGAAAAAGGTAATATGTCAAGAATTATTATCAAGAAAGATGATGATGTGATTTTGAATCTACCACTTACGGTTGGAGTACTGGGTGCTGTAATTGCACCATGGGGTGTTATCTTCGGAACTATAGCAGCCTTTGGTTTTAACTGCCACATTGAATTTGTAAATGATAAGGGACAGACTACAGATGTTAATGGCAAGGTTAAGAGCGGATATGATAAGGCTGTAGAAAAAGGCAAAGATGTTTATGGCAAAGGTCAGGAAACATTTGTAGACCTCAAAGAAAAAGCAGAAGGTGCAGTAGAAAATTTCAAAGACAATTATGGAGATAAATTCGAGAGCATAAGAGATGTTGCAGGCGAGAAATTTGAACAGATAAAGGATTCTGAAAACCTAGAAGAAATCAAGAACAAGGGTAAGGAATTTATCGAGAAGAAGCTAAAACCAGCTAAAAAAGAAGCAGAGGAAGACTTGAGCGAGCTTGATGAGGTTATTGAAGAGATAGCTAATGAGAATGGTATCGATTTAGATGACCATAAGTAGTTTTTTATAAAGGAGCGTTATGTCTAACAAGAGTGCCACGAAAGATAATATAGATAATATAGTGACGATGGACAAAATAACTTCCCTATGCAAAAAAAGGGGGTTCATATTCCCCGGCTCTGAGATTTATGGAGGGCTTGCAAACACATGGGATTATGGCCCGCTAGGTGTGGAATTTAAGAACAATGTGAAAAAAGCATGGTGGAAAAAGTTTGTAAATGAGAATAGATACAATGTAGGACTGGATTCCGCAATTTTGATGAATCCAAAGACATGGGTTGCGTCTGGTCATGTTGGCGGTTTTTCAGATCCTTTAATCGATTGCAAAAATTGCAAATCCAGATTTCGTGCAGATAAGCTCGTTGAAGATTTTCTTCTTAATAGAGATGGCAAGGAGTCGAGCTGTGACGGCTGGGATAATGAAAGACTAGAAAAATTTATAGCAGATAATAAAATTCCTTGTCCTGACTGCGGAAAGACTGACTTTACTTCTATAAGAAAATTTAATCTTATGTTTAAAACATTTCAGGGTGTCACTGAAGATAGCAAATCAGAGATTTTCTTAAGACCGGAGACAGCTCAAGGCATCTTTGTTAATTTCAAAAATGTTCAGAGAACATCAAGAAAGAAGCTACCTTTTGGAATTTGTCAAATTGGCAAGTCATTTAGAAATGAGATAACGCCAGGTAATTTCACATTTAGAACTAGAGAATTTGAACAAATGGAACTTGAGTTTTTCTGCAAACCGGGTGAGGACCTTAAGTGGTTTGAGTATTGGAAAGATTACTCTTATAAATTCTTAGAGAACCTAGGCATGAATATGGATCATATTAGAATGAGGGATCATTCGCCTGAAGAACTTTCTCACTATAGCAATGCAACGACGGACTTTGAATATCTATTCCCATTTGGCTGGGGTGAGCTATGGGGAATTGCTGATAGAACTGACTTTGATTTGACAAGGCATCAGGAGCACTCTGGCGAGGATATGTCATATCTCGACCCAGAGACCAATGAGAGATATATTCCTTATTGTATTGAACCATCTCTTGGAGCTGATAGAGTTGCACTTGCATTTTTAATTGATGCCTATGAAGAAGAAGAGCTAGAGGGAAATGATGGAAAGCAAGATGTACGAACTGTCATGCATTTACATCCTGCACTTGCACCATACAAGGCTGCTATTCTTCCGCTTTCAAAGAAGTTATCGGATATAGCAATGCCAATCTATGAAGAACTAAGCAAATATTTCAGCGTTGACTACGATGAATCAGGTTCTATCGGAAAGAGATATAGAAGAGAAGACGAAATTGGCACGCCATTCAGTATCTGTGTTGACTTTGACACAGATGAAACACAATCAGTCACTATACGCGATAGAGACACAATGCAGCAGGTAAGAGTGCCTCTTGAGGGTATTAGAGAATATATTGAAGAAAAAATTAATTTTTAGTAATTTTAACATTTTTTAACATTAAGGAGAGGTTATTACTATGGAAAAATTTGTTTACTCTTTCAATGAAGGATCTCAAGACATGAAGAATCTTCTTGGAGGTAAGGGTGCTGGCCTAGCAGAGATGACAAAGATTGGGCTTCCTGTCCCTTTTGGATTTACTATCACTACATCGGCTTGCAAAATTTATTCAGACAAGGGAAAGCTTGACGATGAAATTATCAAAGATATTTATGCTCATCTTGAAGAACTGGAGCAGGTTGCTGGAAAGAAATTTGGAGATGATAAAAATCCATTGCTAGTATCCGTTAGATCGGGAGCACCAATTTCTATGCCGGGAATGATGGATACAATCCTTAACCTCGGACTTAATGATATTTCGGTAGAAGGACTTGCAAAAAAGACTGAAAATGACAGATTCGCATACGACAGCTACAGAAGATTTATTCAGATGTTCGGCGATGTTGTTATGGAAATCGACAAGAAGAAATTTGACGAAGTATTTGACGGACAGAAGAAAAAGGTTGGAGCTGAATTTGATGTTGACTTAACAACAGAAGATTTAAAAGCAATCATTGACGGTTATAAAAAGGTTGTAAAAAAAGAGCTCGGAAGAGATTTTCCTCAAGATCCTATGGATCAGCTTATGGAAGCAATAAATGCGGTATTCCGTTCATGGAATAATGATAGAGCTATCTTATATAGAAAGCTCAATGATATTCCTGATTCCCTAGGAACGGCAGTAAATGTTCAGTCTATGGTATTTGGTAATACGGGAAATAATTCCGGAACAGGAGTAGCATTCACAAGAAGCCCTGTTAATGGAGAGAATAGAGTATTTGGTGAATTTCTTGTTAACGCACAGGGTGAAGATGTAGTAGCAGGAATAAGAACACCTCAGCCAATAGCTGAAATGAAACAGGCTTTCCCGGATGTATATAAGCAGTTTGATGAGGTTGCACATATTCTTGAAAACCATTATAAGGATATGCAAGACATGGAATTTACTGTTGAAGATGGTAAATTATTCATGCTACAGACAAGATCTGGAAAGAGAACTGCTGCAGCTGCTATTAAGGTTGCAGTTGATATGGTAAATGATGGACTTATTTCCAAAGAAGAAGCGATAATGCGTATAGAGCCGGATCAAATTAATCAGCTGCTTCATCCTAACTTCGATCCAGCTGAACTTTCATCAGCTAAGGCGATTGCAAAGGGACTTCCAGCTTCACCGGGAGCTGCCACAGGACAATTGGTATTCCATGCTGAAGATGCTGCTGAATGGAAAAAAGACGGAAAGAAAGTTATTCTTGTTAGAGAGGAAACTTCTCCTGAAGACCTTGCTGGAATGGTTGCAGCTGAGGGAATACTCACAGCTAGAGGTGGTATGACATCTCATGCAGCTGTTGTTGCAAGAGGTATGGGTAAATGTTGCGTAGCTGGTTGCTCAGCTATCATAGTTGATGAAGAATCAAGAACTATGAAGGTTTCAGGAAAGGTATATAAAGAAGGAGATAAGTTCTCAATCAATGGAACGGATGGAAGCGTTTATGCCGAAGAAATTAAGACAATTCCACCAGAGCTTTCAGGAAATTTTGCAACTGTAATTGGCTGGGCTGATGATATAAGGCAGATTGGAATAAGGACAAATGCTGACAATCCAAGAGATGCTAAGCAGGCTGTTGACTTTGGAGCAGAGGGTATTGGACTTTGCAGGACTGAGCATATGTTCTTTGAAGATGAAAGAATTCCAAAGATAAGAAGAATGATTTTGGCTGATACTGAAGAAGAGAGAAGAGAGGCATTAAAAGGACTTCTGCCATATCAGACAGAGGACTTTAGAGAAATTTATAAGGTAATGGGTGAAAGGCCGGTTACTATAAGACTTCTAGATCCGCCACTTCACGAATTTTTGCCACATAATGAAGCTGAGAGAAAACAGCTTTGCGATCAATTTAATATTCCTATGGAAGTAATAGAGAAGAAGACAATTGAGCTCCACGAGTTCAATCCAATGCTGGGACACAGGGGCTGTAGACTTGCTGTAACATATCCTGAAATTGCGGAGATGCAGACAACAGCTATAATCAATGCTGCTCTTGATGTAAAGAAGGAAACCGGTATTGACATCAAGCCTGAAATCATGGTTCCACTTGTTGGTATTCCTAACGAGTTAAAGCAGGTTAAAAAGACGATAGATGAAACAATAAAGAAGATATTTGAGAAAAGAGGCGAAAAGCTTGATTATCTCGTAGGAACTATGATTGAAATTCCTAGAGCAGCACTTCTAGCTGATGAAATTGCTGAAGATGCAGAATTTTTCTCATTTGGTACAAATGACTTAACTCAGATGGGATTTGGCTTCTCTCGTGATGACACAGGTAAGATAATAAGTGAATATGTCGAAAGAGGAGTCTTAGAAGAAGATCCATTCCAGAGCTTAGATCAGCATGGTATTGGCAAACTTGTTGAATTTGCAGTTCAAGGCGGTAAAAAGACTCGTCCAAATATCAAGCTAGGTATCTGTGGAGAGCATGGTGGAGACCCTAAATCTATAGATTTCTGCTATAGGGCAGGTTTAAATTATGTATCATGTTCACCATTTAGAGTTCCTATTGCAAGACTTGCAGCTGCACAGGCAACGCTAAGAAATTCAGAAAATAAGAATTAAAAAGGAAATACAAAATAAATCTTGCAAGAAGATATTGAAATAATATTTAATAAGTGATATTTTCAAGACATGAATAATCCAAGAGATTTATATGTAATTGATAGAAAAGGCAATTATGATGCTGTAATAGATTATATCTATATTGTCATGGGATCACTTATCTTCGCAGCAAGCGTCAATTTCATAATTGCTCCTATAGGCTTATATAATGGTGGATTTACCGGAATAGCACAGCTTATAAGAGCATTTATGATAATGGGGCTTGGCGTTAAGATGCCCGCATGGATTGACTTTACAGGAATATTTAATTTACTCTTAAATATTCCTCTTTTGATTTATTCAAATAAAATTGTAGGAAAAAAGTTTACATTTAATAATATAGTTTCAATTACTCTTTCCTCTATTTTCCTTGCATTTATTCCTGTAGCTACTAATCCTAAGATAGATGATTTTCTAACTGCCTGCATCGTAGGAGGTGTTATTGGAGGGATAGGGACAGGTATGATGTTAAGAGGCGGAGGTTCAAGCGGAGGAGCTGATATTATAGCTATGTGCCGTATTAAGACAAATACCGACGCCAGCGTAGGAAGGCTAAATACATATATCAATTTCATAGTATATGGCATATGCTTATTCGCCTTTGATGTACAAGTTGCTGTCTATTCATTTATCTATGCAGCCATAAAGGCGGTATTTATAGACAAAATGCACACTCAAAATATCAATGTTCAGGTCATCATAATAACCAAGGTAGACGGGGTTGATAAGGCGATAAATAAAATACTCGGTAGAGGCGTAACTGCATGGAATGGTAAAGGTTCTTATACAGATGAAGATGTTCACATCTTGATTTCTGCTATAAGCAAGTACGAGATTACACAGCTAAAAAATATCGTATTAAAAACCGATCCCTCTGCATTTATGATATATACAGAGGGAGAGGGAATATCGGGTAATTTCAAAAGACATCTTACAAAAGACTTTATCGAATGAACATTTCTATGCTCGCATTTCCACCTTGACACCGCAGATTTGCCATAGCTCCGTTTATCAATGTAAATGACGGCTTAACATGACCTATATCTGCATTCCAAATAATTGGAATCACATATCCCTCACCTGAGTCATATTCTGCAAAACATTTTGTGATCTTTTCAATAAATTCTGAATCAGAGGACCCCTCCTTAAACATAATTCTGCCAAAGATGATCGCCTTGGTGTGCTTGAAATATCCGCAGTATTTCATTTGAAGAATCAGTCTGTACAAATCTGGAGCACTTGTCATAAAAGGATCAAAATACCAAATAATACCATCTTCATGATATTTATTTATAAAATCTCTTGTCCCGTCATATGGAGTTCCTATTAAATTTAATATGCAGTCAGAGCAGCCACCAATGAGCCTTCCGCTTACTTCTAGCGAAGATGCTTCTATATAACCATTTGCGGGTATAAGATGGCGTATATTGGCAGGGGTTTTATATTCTGAGATTTTTATTAAGCTTTTATATATATCATCATTTATTTCGTGATTTATCTCGTCACCTTGCTTTTCAATTGTCATTTCGCTTGAAATAATATTAATATCATCAAAATTTAACTTTGTATTTAATTTTGAATTTGACTTAGCAAGTGCTGTCCAATAAACATCAGTATTATAATCAATCATTTCCTTGTCATAACTAGGATTTCCGTCATATTTATCGCATGAGTTTTGCTTAACCAAATCACCCTGAATAATTTTAAATGTGTTAAGCTGTGATTCATGAAGTGGAAGAATATCAAAGCTTCCTGCATTATGTCCATAAAGAGTTGCTATATCAAGCTTTGTTGTCAGATAATATAAGATATTTGTAGGATCGCTTGCCCCCATAACCCATTTAGGATTAGCCTTAACAGCTTCCTCGTCTATAAAAGGTAGCATCTCAATATTATAATCTCCGCCAGAAGCAGACATTATCATCTTAACACTTTTATCTTTTATTAAATCATTAAATTCTTTGCCTCTAATTTTTGCGTCTGCCGATGGCTCGCTATCATTTCTAACAGATTCAGTTTCTTTTATTTTAAACCCATACGATTTTATAGTTTTTATAGATGAGTCAAAAGATTCTTTTTTACCACCAACTCCCGCACTTGGAGCACAAATTCCAATAATCTCGTCTTTTTTTATAAAATTAGGATAAATCATAATTCCTCCTTAAGTTTTTTTAATTTATATTCTAAAGTTTATCATAGTTTTTTGCTAAAAACGAATAAATTCTGTTATAATGATTAAACAAGAAATTATGGAGGGCATATTGGGCAGAGTAATAATGGTGGCGTCAGGCAAAGGTGGTACTGGGAAAACAATGTTTTCTCTTAACTTTGCTGAAATGCTTGCAAATGAGGGATATAAAACAGCCCTCATAGATATGAATACAGGGCTTAGGTCACTTGATTTAGCTGCGGGAGTTGAGAACCGCTCGATTTTTGATGTGTGTGATATTATTAAGGAAGTATCAACCATAGATGATACCATTATCCGCCCCGCATACAATGAAAATCTTGGAATTATTCCAGGTTGTCAGGATATAGATTCTGATAAGGTGATTAGGAAGGGGATTCATAGCTTAGTAGATTTGTTAATTTCTAAGCATGGATACGATTTTGTGGTAATAGACTCACCTCCTGGGATTGGCGGTGCGATAGAGGATATTGCAGAAGCATCTAATGATATTATTATTGTTTTAACACCGGAATCATCATCGCTTAGAGATGCAGATGCCATGGAAGATTATATTATTAGGCGATTTGCTATAAGTAGGTATTATGTTCTGAATAATGTTATGTATGACCTTTTGGATAAAAATCTAGAGCTCACACCAAAGATTATTGATTCCAGAATGAAATCTAAGATGCTCGGCATAGTGCAGACAGATATTAATATAAGAATGTCAATGAATATGGGTATTCCGGTTGTTTTAAAAAGAAATTCATATATAGCAAATAATTTTAAAAAAATGATAAATAGATATATCAATTATATAAAAATTAAGGACAAGAATAAGATATAAGAAGTAAATATTGAGATAAACTTATAAAACACATATTGAACACAATATATAGATATAAGTATCATTAAATTACACGATATGAATATTGAATTGTTCACAATTTTATACTACAATCTGTATAGGTAATAAGTTGAGGAGGAGCAATATGGATATAGTTAAATATTATGAAGAGATTGTCAGCAAAAGACATTCTGTAAGGGAATACGAGGATAAGCCTGTTAACAATGATATGATTGCTAATCTTGAAGAGTATTTTAAGGATATTAAAGGCATTACAAATGCTGATATAGAAATAAAAATAATTGATGGAAGTAAATATCATGGAATGATAAATGCTGCTGGATATAATGGCTTCCTAGTGGAAGCACCAAAGTATGTTTTGGTCTTATCCGATGAAAGCGAGCACTATCTAGAAAATGCTGGTTATATTGGGCAGGGAATAACATTAAAATGCACAGAGCTAGGGCTTGATACCTGCTGGATGACAATTGTTAATCAAGAAGCATTGAACAAGGCACTTGATATTAATGGGAATAAGGTACCTGCCGCCCTGATAGCTTTTGGATACGGCAAGGAACAGGAAATTGAGAAAAGACTTGATATAAAGAATCCATCTCATGTAAAGATGGTTGAAACGGAATCAAAGGCTGCACCAAAGATCGATTTGAGTGAATTTATCTTTGATAAGTCATATGGAAGACTTTTTGATGAGAGCGAGCTATATACAGGGCTTGAAGATGCTCTTTTGGCAGCAAGTCGTTCACAATCTTTCTTTAATCGCCAGCCGTATAGAATTATAGTTGACGACGCGGAGGTTGCATTAATTGGGCTAAAAGATGAGCTCACAGGTGATTATGATGCACATCTTAACTACGGTATCTGTATGTTCGACTTTTATGCAGTTCTATCTGCTACAAGAAAAGATGCTCCTAATTGGACATTTGAAAAGTGGGAAGGAGACTTAAAACTTCCTGAGAATGCAGAATATGTAGCTAAGTGCAGAATATAAAATTTATTATTTTATGGCTATTATGCCATGTGATTAGGGGGTATGATTATGAAAAAGTATGAATGTCAAGTATGTGGATTTGTTTATGATCCAGCAAAGGGTGATCCTGATAATGATATAGCACCAGGTACAGCATTTGAAGATCTTCCAGAAGATTGGGTTTGCCCAGTATGCGGAGTACCAAAGGAAAAATTTGAAGCACAATAATCGATAATTTTTACAATATTGACTTATGAAATAAGACGGAGAGATGATTATCACTCCGTCTTATTTTTATAATAAATATATTAAATTTACTTAGTCAGGCATATTGCTTGCACCCTTACATTCCTCTACAAAAGTTTTGATAATTTTTACAGAGCCGTCAACGCCAGCACTACTGCTATTAATGAGAAGATCATAGGAGTCAGAAGAACCCCATTTGTTATCAGTATAATATTCATAAAATTTTCGACGCTGTTTATCCATTTGCTTTACAGTTTTTTCCATCTGCGATATGGTAATCTTATCTTTCATATCAGAAGATAGAAGTGCCATCTTTCTTTTAACCCTATCGTCAAATGGAGCATATATAAATATTCTAATCAATCTTTCATCTCTTAAAATGTAGTCAGCGGCTCTACCGACTATTATACAACCACCTTTTTCACCAAGATATTTAACAATATTATATTCTTCTTCCTGAATCCTGTCATATGGTGATGGGTGATAGTAATCAAAGCCTGACATAAAGGTGCTACCGGTGAAATCAGGGGCTTTTTCATCATTATTTTTTATATACATTTCACTATAACCGGTTTTTTCGACAGCCATTTTGATAAATTCAGTGTCGTAAAAATCAAGGTTTAATACCTCAGAAAGCCTTCTGCCAATTTCATGACCACCACTTCCAAATTCTCTTCCTATCGTAATGATAAATTTATTGTCATTCACATCTATACCTCACTTAAAGCTCTTAATATCAATTAATATAAAATTTAAAACTATTATTAACTTAACATATTCGCATCTATCCAATAATTGTAATCTAATCTATCAATTTATTATAATCTTATATATCAATTAATTATACTCACATATATCAATTTAATTCAAGCCTAATTTGACCTAGGAAAGACTTTAGTGAACTTATGTCATCGAACTTTCCGCGGGCATTATCATCTCTTCCGCCACCTTTTCCATTATATTTTTTAATATTATTTTTTACAAGACTTCCACATGATATATTCCCATTTGATGCAAGAATTAGATTATTATCCTGTGTAATTATTCCTATTAGTATTTCATCAATAATCGGATAAGATTTTAGTTTACCAATTAGCTTGTAAGCCATCTTATTTGCTCTTTCAGCATCAAGATCTTCTTCTTTTATTTCATATAAACCTTTAATGTTTGAAGAAATTATATCTTCATAAAAACTATTGATTTTAATATCCATAAGGGAGGAGGAGAGTTTTGAGATAGAATTTTTTAATATGGTTTCGCTTTCTTCTTTTTTTAAAATAGACTTATACACATCATTTTCATTGCATGATAAGTGGTTACTGACATCTTTTAATATATCCATACTATCTATGCATTTATTTAGGGCATCCATACCGACATCAAAATATATCCTTGTCATTCCTTTATTGGGCTCGAATTTATAAATTTTAATAAGACCAAGTTCTCCGGTAGAAGAGGGGTGAGTTCCACAGCAAGCAACGCAATCTATAATATTATTGTCAGTTCCAGCAGTTACAACGCTTATTTCTCCATCAATATCTATTGGCTTTCGCACCGGCATTAAAGAAGCTTCACTCCTATCATCAAAAAAGGAAGTAGTGACAGGAAGATTCATCTGAACTGCCTTATTTGCTTCAATCTCTGCTTGTTTAATCATTTCCTTTGTTAGCATTCCATGAGCGAGGTGTATGTCAATAGTAATATACTCATCACCCATGTGAAAACCTTTATTATTCCCGGAAAAAAGTTTATAAAAAATCCCTGATAATATGTGTTCACCAAGATGACGCTGCATATTTCTAAAACGCCTGTCCCAATCAATTTTCATTTTGATTTCCAATCCGAGTAATGATAAAGCAGAGTCGATATTTTTTATATCACGAGTGCTATGAACTATTTCTCCATTCTGATTTATATAAACATCAAAAATAAAATATTTATCTATATATCCATTATCACAAGGTTGACCTCCGCCCGTAGGGAAGAATATAGTCCTATCGCAAATTATATTTGTAATCCCATTTTCAGAAGATATGTCTATCACTATTGCAGATAGGTTTTTTAGATATACATCTTCCTGATATGTTTTAATTGTTTTCAATTTATCCTCCAATATAATCTTGATTTAAATTCAGTTTAAGGCTGAAAGTAACAGCGTTTTCTTCTAAAATTTATAATAATAAACTTAATTATTATATGACGAACAAAATGTGTAAAAAATCTTGAATAAATATGTTGAAAACTTGTATTGACTTTTATGCTATCAAGCTATACAGCTTGCAAATAAAGGCTTATATTGATTGAAATTATCAACATACCCTTGTTGACAAAATAGTATACAAAAGTTTAAAAACCTGTGGATAAAAGCTTAAACCTATATTTTTCACGGTCAAAAGTGTGTTGAAAAAACATTTTCATAAAGCGAACAAAATTTTACATAATATTTATTCTTGTAAATTGCAAAAAATTATATATATCCATCAATAAAAGCACTAAAATTTAGATGCCTTGTCTTTGAAAAGGATTGAAATACTTGATTCTCAAATTTATACCTATCTAACAAATCGATGTCTGCTCTTAAAGGTGAGCTTAGTATTATCTTTTCAAGCATATCAATCTTAGTTAACTCTTGACTCATTATTACTACCTCATCATTTTGAGTGATAAGTATAGCAGCATAAACATCTTGGTCTAAATAATAATCATTATTCTTAACGTGAGAATTATTATCATTATATATCATATAAATCATTCCAGCTGGAACTTTATATGGGGTGGTTTTTATCATCATTAAGAGGCTATCCAAAGGAAAATCCTCTTTTTTATCGCATATAGAAAAAGTAGTTATATACTCACTGTGCTTTAATTGCATTGCAGCTTCATATTCTGATATTTCATTTATAAAGGATATATTAAAATAATTTACCTTGTAATTAAGTATAGTTGATGATTTCCTTATGCCAATCTCGCTTAGAGCATAATAGTATTTTTTACCCAATAAGAGGGTTTTACAAGTATAATATAGCGTCTTTTTATCAGATAAATTTACAGATTTAGGGTCAAGTAGTGTATTTCTCATAAGCGACAAAATGCCCAAAGGAGCAAGCTCAAGATTTTTTAAATAATCTACGTCAAAGTCTGAAAGCATACTCGCAGGAAGGTAATCCTTATCAGAGAGTCTCATGATAAAATAATTTATTATTTCAGCAGATGTCATATCATCGGGGAAAAGCTCATACATAAATGAGAAGTCATTTATTTTAAATTCTGAAAAGCCATTAGAAAAATCAGGAAAACCTAGAGTAGATAACATGAAATTTATTCTTCTATTTGAATATTTTTGGAATTCTTTTATATGATTATCATGTAATTTATAATATTTTTCACCAATTTTTATAGATGTGCATATGAAATTAATGGCTGTTTCAAGAGAAATTTTCTTTTCAAAGCCCCCAAGGCAAGTTGACATATTCTCCCAAATAGTCCATAGCTCAGCAAATTTGCTATTTAATGAAAGACTTTCTTTATTTTTTTCAACTATAAATTCTCTATAATCATCGATTCCATATTCTGAATAATCAAGATGAATGAGCTGATATAAATATTTATTATGATTTTCTTTAGATACCCAAATTATACGCATAGCAAGAGCACCCATGAGCCTTGTGTTAGTTGCATAACATTCTTTAAAAGTATAATCGTTAAATATATTATATCTAGGAGATAAACTGCCTTCATAAAGCTTAAATGACATATCATCTTCCTCCTTGGTATAGATTATACAATAGCAGGCAACTTGACAGCAAATTATAAAAGATTATAATTATCACATACGAACCTTATTAAGAGCGAGGAAGGGACGGGCCCTGTGAACTCGCGGCAACCACGAGGAATACTTCGAAGGTGCCAATTCCCGCGGCTAATATGCCGGCAGATGAGGAAAGTTACTACTCTCTCCTGCCGTGGAGGGATTTTTTGTGACTGAAATAAAGGGTTCGTGTCAAATTATTATTTTTAGATGCTAAAGGAAGGTATAAGACATGAAACAATTTTTTACTTCAGAATCAGTAACAGAGGGACATCCTGATAAAGTTTGCGACCAAATATCAGACGCAATTTTAGATGCTTTATTAAAAGAAGATCCGGAAGCCAGAGTAGCTTGCGAGACGGTTACAAAGACAGGATTTATAATGGTTTTTGGTGAAATTTCAACAAAATGCACTGTTAATATTGAAGGGATTGTAAGAAAAGTTTTAAATGAAATAGGATATAATTCAAGCGAAATGTGTTTTGACGGAAATACCTGTGCTGTTTTAGTAAATATAGAAGAGCAGTCAGGCGATATAGCTATGGGAGTTAATGAATCTCTAGAGCATAAGAATGGGTATTCAGATAAAGATGATAATGGATTAGATTTTGAGATAGGTGCAGGAGATCAGGGAATGATGTTTGGATATGCCTGCGATGAAACGGAAGAATTAATGCCACTTCCAATCGTTTTAGCCCATGTTCTTGCTCTAAAGCTTGCCGAGGTAAGAAAAAATAATAGTATTCCATATCTAAGACCTGATGGCAAGACGCAGGTTACTGTTGAATATGATAATGGAAAGCCGATAAGAGTCGATACAATTGTAGTCTCAACCCAGCACGATCCCGATGTAAGCATAGAAGAAATAAAGAGGGATATTATAGACAAGGTTATCAAATCAACTATAGCAAATGATTATATTGATGAAAAGACAAAGATATTTGTAAATCCAACAGGGCGATTTGTAATCGGTGGACCAATGGGTGACTCAGGGCTTACAGGAAGAAAAATTATAGTTGATACATATGGCGGTTATGCTAGGCATGGCGGTGGAGCATTCTCAGGAAAGGATCCGACAAAGGTGGATAGGAGTGCTACATATATGGCTAGGTATATAGCGAAAAACATAGTCGCTTCCGGAATTGCAAAGAAGTGTGAAATTGAGCTCGCTTATGCAATCGGAGTTGCTAGACCTGTTTCGGTATATGTTAATACAGAGGGAACAGGATTAATATCAGATGAAAAAATCGCAGAGATAGTTATAGATAATTTTGATATGAGACCATCTGCAATTATAAAAAAACTTGACTTAAGAAAGCCTATATATAGAAAACTTGCTTCCTATGGGCATTTTGGCAGAACGACACTTGGAGTTAAATGGGAAGAAACAGACATGGCAGATAAGCTAAGGGAAGATTTAAATAAGTATTTATAAGGGAAAAAATATATTAGATATGGGCGATTTACCAGATAAAATTTATGATATTTGTATAATTGGGGGAGGTGCCTCCGGAACGGCTTCTGCTATAAGTGCTAAGAAGATTAAACCTGAGGCATCGCTCCTTATAATAGAAAAAAATTCATTTGTATGTAGAAAAATTAAGGCAACTGGAAATGGCAAGTGTAATATTACTAATATAAATGCAAAAGAATATCAGCTCGTATCAAGATTTTTTGATAGCGTAGGTATTGTTACAAGGACATATGAAAATGGGCTAGTTTATCCATATTCCGAGTCCGCCGCAGATGTTTCAAATATGCTTTTCAGCAATTTAAAAAAACATAAAATACCAATTTTACTATCATCTACAGTTTTAAATATTGATAAAACATTTGATAAGAATAATAATAAAATATTTGAGATAGATATATTGGAAGAAAAGGAAGATGGCATAAAAAATAAATTTACAGTCTGTGCAAAGAACATAATAATTGCGACAGGTGGAAAGGCTGGTCCTAAATTTGGCTCCACAGGAGACGGATATAGATTTGCAAGAGCCTTTGGCCATAGAGTAGTTAAAACAATTCCAATCTTGGCAGGGATTGAATGCAGAGGTAATGAATTTAAATATCTTCAAGGAGTGAGGGTAAAGGGAAGAATTAATTTATTTAAGAATGGAATTAATATCTTTACAGAAGATGGAGAGGTCCAATTTACAAAGTATGGCATTTCGGGTATTGCAGTCTTTAATATGACGAGATTTATGAGGCTTAATGAAGGGGAGAGCTTTAATGATTTTGAAATTAGTATCGATATTTGTAATGGCATTGATATACTGCCAATTTTAAGAGCTAAGACCATAAACGGAGCGAATGAAGAGGATATATTAGCCACAATTACAAAGCCTGAAATTTCAAGATTTATCATTGACAAGCTTAAAATAAAAAATACTAAAAATTTATCAGATGAAAATAATCTTGAACTTATCTCTGATCTTGTGCATAATCTTAAATTTAATCCTGTAAATATAAGAAGCTGGAAAGAAGCTCAGTGCACTTCAGGCGGGGTAGACTTAAATGAGTTAGATGAAAATTATCAGTCAAAGAAAGAAAGCGGAGTATTTTTTACAGGAGAAGTTATAGATTATGACGGTCCATGCGGAGGATATAATTTAACTAACGCGTTCGCAAGCGGTATTAGGGCATCAAGAGGTGCAGTGGATAGACTTGGCAAGGGTTTTGAGAGACAAAAATGATATTTATCGATTAGACGCTTTTTCCAAAAGGTGCAGATTTTGATAAATTACTGAAAAAGATGTTAGATATGTGAGTTGATAAATTTCTATCCAAAAAAATGTTTGATAAAAATGTTCTTATGAAGTATTTATGAAAGAACTTAAAAAATAGGTTGTAAAATACAGTTATAACGATAATATAGATACAAAATAAACGCTAATTATGTTGCTATTAGTTTTTGTATCTTTAAATGGTAATCTCATTAATCATAGGTTTTAACTTTTACAAATGATAAAAGTTTTAATACAAACGATTAAAATACCTACTGTTATTTTAGTATTTTTTATGTTTGATAAATAATTTAAGTATAAATGTTTAAATTATTTTTAATAAATGTGAAATTTAATCTTGACAGTTTCTCCATAGTAGATATACTTTAATTACTAAGTAATATGACTTAGTAAACTTAGTAATTAAAGGAGGACTATTATGCAGAATAATACAGTAACCTGTTCTTTTTCAATGGATAGAGATACATATAATGCGTATAAAAGCATTGTATCTAGTTGTGGCGAAAATGTAAAAGGGAATCTTGTAAGATATATGAAGTCTGTTATTGAATATGGAACCCCGAATGCTGAAACAATACAGGCGATTAAGGAAGTAGAAAAAATGAAAGAAAATCCTAATTTAGGGAAAGAATATACCAATGTTGATGATATGATGAAGGATCTACTTGATGTATAAAATAAAGCCAACATCAAAATTTCAAAAGGACTTAAAGAAAATAAGTAAAAGAGGATATGATTTATCTTTATTAAAAAATGTCATCAATATTTTAGCAAGAGAGGAAGAATTGCCAGCAAAATACAAAGACCATCCACTAAAGGGAAACTTTGTAAATTGTAGAGAATGCCATATAACTCCCGATTGGCTTCTAATTTACGAAAAAACAGAAGATGAATTATATTTATATCTAACAAGGACAGGCACACATAGCGATTTATACTAGGCATTTAGTTTATAGATTCTCAAAAAAATAACCCTAATTTGAGGGTAACTGTCTATCAATATTATTTCATGCACAAATAATATTGAATAGCAAAAAAGAAAAATGAAGAAAATCCGACAGGATGGTTATAAATACTAGGTAAGTTCCATATATAATAAGCAACTCAGAAGAAAGATATTGGGAGTACAGGTAATAGATAAATAAATTAAAACTACAGATAGTTAAATCTAAGGACAGAGAAATCTGTCTATTTTTTTATTCAAGAAATGAGATATAGTTAAGATAAAAATCAAATCTATTAAATCTAATTATATTTAATACCCAATCATTCAATATCAAAATCCAGTTCGATTTTGTGGCTTTTAGGTTCTAGCCTCGTACATTTTACACCGGCAGCTTTAAGAAGCCTTTTTGAGGCGATTGTGCCTCGGTCATTAGCGTGTTTATCACTTATATAAATGATTTCACGAATGCCTGACTGTATAATAGCTTTTGCACACTCGTTACAAGGAAATAGACTAACATAAATCTTAGAGCCTCTAAGGTCTTTTCCACCTGAATTTAATATTGCATTAAGCTCTGCATGAACCACATATGGATATTTTGTATCTTCACCTATTCTTTCCCATGGAAATTCATCATCAGAGCATCCGAGAGGGAATCCATTATATCCCGTAGATAGTATAATATTGTGATCATCAACGATACACGCACCAACTTGAGTATTTGGATCTTTACTCCTCTTTGAAGCGAGAATTGATACGCCCATAAAGTATTCATCCCAAGATATGTAATCATTTCTTTTCATTGATTTTCAGCTCCTTTATCAGACTGTATTCTACAATATGAGGCTGGAATTATCAACTCTCCTATAGTATAATAAATTAATTTTCAATAGAAAGGTAATAAGCATGAATTCATTTTTGAAAAGCTTTATTAAATATAATTTGTTGACGATTTTTGGGGTTATAGTCGTCTTTTTTTCAATTTTATTTTACGACCCAGTGATTGCAGAAGAAAAAATTGATTCGCCAATATCTATCAAATCATATAATTTTGATGCGGTAGTTGATAGAGATCATACTTATGATATTTCCGAGACACTAATGATTGATATTCATGGCAAATCAAATGAATACAGCCTTTATATACCTAAGGGAAATTACAGGGTTAAAGATATTAATGTCGAGGGAGCAAAATTTAGCGTAAAAAATGCTGAGTATGATTACAATATAAATTTAACTTCACTTCAAGAGCTTGGGCTTGGGGAGCACAAGATTAAGCTCACATATAAGATATATACATATGTTGATAAGAGTGAAAAAGCTGATATATTTTATATGAATGTATTGCCGAGTACCTTTAGCACGCCTATTGACAATATTAAGATAAGTGTCTTATTTCCTAAAAATTTTCCATTTGAAAACATGCAATTTTTTGCCGGACAATTTGGTGTTCAAGATGTTTCAAACAAGGTGAATGCAAGTATAAATAATAACGAATTGATAATGTCTGGAACAAATATCCCGCAGAATTTCAGTATTATTTTAAAATCTGACCTTCCGGAAAATTACTGGAGAGGTGAACTTGATTATTCGTGGCTAAAATATTTAATTTGTGGTTTCTCTTTGATTTCGATATTGATAATGTTAATCCTATGGCTTAATGGTGGAAAGGACCCTAAGGTAACATCTGAAAGTGATTTTTCATACAAAGATATGATTCCACCCGCTGAAGCTAATTATCTATTAAATGGAAATATAGGAATTCACGATTTAATATCGATGATTATATATCTAGGAAGCAAGGGATTTTTGAAGATAACTGAGTATAAGCCTAAGAAGTATCAGTTAACAGCTTTGAAAAATCCTGACACAGAACCTAGGTATATAAGAAGTTTATATAATAAATTATTTGACAGTGTATACGAGGGCACCCCTATTAAAATGAAAGATTTTTTAAAGAAATTTAAGAATCTTGATGAACTACTCTCGCAAAGCGTTAAAAGCATATATGCAAGTAAGGATATGGTCTCAATCACAGAAAAATCTAAGTTCTATAGATTGATGAGCATTATTTTAATATCTATAGTAAATGCGATTATCGTTTCAATATGCTTTGTAGGCCGATATATATTTATTGACTATGTGACAGTCATTACGATTTTGACATTAACTCTAATATCCACTTTGTTAATAATAATGGGGCTTGATAATTTCTATAGACCTAATAAGCTTGTAAATATCTTAGTTTTATTAATTGGTGCTATAATTTTCATTTTGGCAACGGCCTATGTTTCACTTGATATATATCGGACATTTAATAATCTTAGAGTGCTTGCTTTATATATTATTATTACATTATTAAGTCTGTTTATGATTTATATAATGAAAGCCAGAACAGCTCAAAATGCAAGGCTTACATCTAAAGTAACGGCTTTAAAGAATGAAATTATTCACCTTGATGAGGAAAAATTCAAAAATAACGATATGAGTAAAAGCGATTATTTCTATGAATTAGTTCCATATGCCTACGCATTTCTCTTGACAGGTAAATGGGGAACAAAATTCAAAGATGCTGATATTGGGGGAGCTTATTGGTTTGAATCTTATAAAGGAGCTCATGAGATGAAATTTAATAATAAAAATGAAAATTCTATAGAATTTTCTAAGAATATTGATAACTTCGGAAGAACGCTTCAAAATGAATATATTTCGCTTATGGACAAGCGTATTAACAAATAGGAGAATTATGGATAGTAAAGAAAAGATTATAAATATTGCTGTTATTGCTCATGTAGATGCAGGGAAATCAACCCTTGTAGATGCACTTTTAGCTCAATCTCAGGTATTTAGAGATAATGAAAAAATAGCAGATTGCGTTATGGACAGCGATGATATTGAAAGAGAGAGGGGCATTACAATCTACTCAAAGAATTGCTCTATCATGTATAACGATTATAAAATCAATATTGTCGATACTCCAGGCCATGCGGATTTCAGTTCTGAAGTTGAAAGAATAATGAAAACAGTGGATACTGTAATCCTTTTGGTTGACTCAAGCGAGGGACCAATGCCACAGACTAGATTCGTTTTAAATAAATCACTTGAGCAGGGCATAAATCCGATACTTTTTATTAATAAAATTGATAAAAAAGATGCAAGAATTGATGAGGTTGTTGATGAGGTATATGAGCTCTTTATGGATCTTGAAGCAAATGATAAACAACTGGATTTTCCAATTCTCTATGGAATTGCAAGGCAGGGGATTGCCGTAAATGACCCAAAAGAGGTAGATGACATTTTAATTGGTGAAGGTGATACTAAGATAAAGAAAAGTCCTAAGGGATATGGGAATTTAAACATAAAGCCTTTACTCGATATAATAACTAAGCATTGCGAGCCATATCCTGATCATGATAATGAAAGCTTACAGATGCAGGTATCATCACTTGCCTATGATGACTATATTGGAAGACTTGGAATAGGTAGAATTAGCAGAGGCATAATAAAAGAAGCTTTGCAGGTAATGGTCATGAAAGGAGCAGAAGAATTTTATAATGCTAAGATAAATCAAGTTTTTATATATAGAGGGCTTAGCAGAGTGCCTGTAAAACAAGCTAAATCAGGCGATATAGTTGTAATATCAGGAATTGATGATATATCTATAGGAGAAACGATTTGCGACATTGGAAAACCATGTGCAATGGAGAATATAAAAATTGAAGAACCAACACTCTCGATGAATTTCATGGTAAATTCATCTCCTTTTGCGGGAAAAGTGGGTAAGTATGTAACGAGCAGGCATATAAAGGAAAGGCTTGAAAAGGAACTTGAGGTAAATGTCGGACTTCAAGTAGAGCCTACAGATTCAACTGATTCGTTTAAGGTGTCAGGAAGAGGTGAATTACATCTTTCCATATTGATTGAAAATATGAGAAGAGAGGGATATGAACTCGCAGTATCAAAGCCTGAGGTTGTAATAAAAAGGGGCGAAAATGGAGAAGTTCTTGAACCTATTGAAGAAGTTGCTATAAGCGTTCCAGACGAGTATTCAGGGACCGTTATTTCACAGCTAAACATGAGAAAGGGCATGATGATTCAAATGCTTAGCGAAGGCAATGGATATTCAAGAATTAAATACAATGCTCCAACCAGAGGTCTAATGGGATATAGGAGTGAATTTATCAATAGTACACATGGAGAAGGTAGCATGGAAAGAAGGTTTACCGGCTTTGAACCATGGAAGGGTGATATTCCAAAGAGAACCAATGGAGTCGCAATTGCACAGGAGGAGGGTAATTGTACTCCTTATGCAATCTTTAATATACAGGAAAGAGTTACCATGTTTGTAAAACCGGGCGACCATGTGTATGAGGGAATGATAGTAGGAATGAACCATAGACAAGAAGACATGGTAGTAAATCCTTGCAAGGCTAAAAGGGTTAGCAATATGAGAGCGGCAGGTAGTGACGACACTATTAAGCTTACACCTCCAAGAGTTTTTTCACTTGAGGAAGCACTTGAGTTTATTGATGACGATGAGCTTGTGGAAATTACACCTGATGATATAAGACTTAGAAAAAAACTTCTTAGAGAGCTTGACAGAAGAAAATCAAGGAGCAGCATATCCAATGGATAGAATTGAACGAATTGAGAGAATATTAGATACTACCTACGGCGGAATGATTTTTATGTCCATAATTATCCTCATAATAGGCTTAATAATTATGAAAGTTCTTTTAGCTATTTCAAAGAGATTATTGCATAGATCGAGGCTTGATCCAGCACTTCATGCTTTTATTTTGATGATTATTAAAATTGGGCTTTGGGTAGTGCTTATAATAACAATTTTATCTGCTCTAAATGTTCCAACAGCACCGCTTGTAACTCTTTTAGGAGCAACAGGTGCAGCTATTGCATTAGCACTTAGAGATAGCCTTTCAAATGTCGCATCAGGCTTAATTATTCTCTTTTCTAAGCCAATTTTAAGAGGAGAATTAATTGAGATAGAAGGAAAAAATATGCTAGGAATAGTTGATAATATTGACCTTATGACAACGCATATGCATTCATTAGACAATAAAAAAATTACGGTTCCTAATTCATTGATAGTAAATTCTGTTGTCATGAATTATTCAAGAGAAGATATTAGAAGAGTAGACTGCCAAGAGATGGTAAGCTATGACGCAGACATTAACAAAGCTAAGGAAATTCTAAGGGATATAGCGGATTCTTGTCCTAAGGTAATTAAATCAGAGGACTTGATTATAGGAGTAAGCACACTTGCAGAAGATGGAGTTATCATTGATATAAAAGCTTGGTGCAAGACAGATGATTACTTCGATGTTAAATATTTTATAGAAGAAAATACAAAAAAAGAATTTGATAAAGCAGGGATTGAAATTCCATATCGTAAAATTGATGTAAATATAAAAAATAATTAGTTTATATTTTATATATATTTAGAAATATAAAAAAGGCCAATAGCTTAAGCCAAATATTTTTGACAGAAAGGAAAGTAAGATGGTTGTAAATAAGCAATTTAGAAAGGTTTTAATTGCCAACAGGGGAGAAATAGCAATTAGAATAATAAGAGCTTGTAAGGAACTGGGCATTAGAACTATAGCGATTTATTCTGAAGAAGATAAAAATTCTCTATTCAGAACAAAAGCTGACGAGGCATACGAAATTGGCAAGGGTAAAAGCCCGATTGAAGCTTATCTTGATATTGATGAAATAATTAGCTTGGCAAAAAGCAAGGGTGCTGAAGCTATTCACCCCGGTTATGGATTTCTTTCTGAAAATCCTGATTTTGCAGAAGCTTGTGAAAATGCTGGCATAGAATTTATTGGACCGACTCATCAGATGATGAATAGTCTTGGAGATAAAATTCAATCAAAAATTGTAGCAAACAAGGTAAATGTCCCAACAATTCCAGGAGACCAATTAGCAATTGATTCAGAAGAACAGGCTATAGAGATAGCTCATAAAATAGGTTATCCTGTAATGCTAAAAGCTGCTGCAGGTGGTGGTGGCAGAGGAATGAGAATTGTACGAAATGACGAGGAGATGCTTCCTCAGTTTAGAAGTGCAAAAAATGAATCTATAAAGGCCTTTGGAAATGGGGATATTTTTATTGAGAAATATATTGAAGATCCAAAACATATTGAAGTTCAAGTTTTGGGAGATAAATATGGCAATATCGTACATTTATATGAAAGAGATTGCTCTGTTCAAAGAAGACATCAAAAAATAATTGAATTTACTCCAGCCCTTTGCCTTTCAGAAGAAAAAAGAAAAGAGATGTGCTCTGACGCATTAAAGATTGCAAAAGCTGTTAATTACAGAGGAGCAGGAACTATTGAATTTTTACTCGATTCAAGTGGTAACCATTATTTTATCGAGATGAATACAAGAATACAGGTTGAACATACCGTAACAGAAATTGTTACTGGAGTTGATTTGGTTCAAGCTCAAATATTGGTTGCTGAGGGTTATCCGTTATATTCAGATGAAATTGCTATTAAAGATCAGGGCGATATTGTACAGAGTGGATATTCAATTCAGTGCCGTGTTACAACAGAAGATCCCGCTAATAATTTTGCTCCTGATACAGGAACGATTACCATGTATAGATCGGCTTCGGGTAATGGAATAAGGCTTGATGGAGGCACAGGTTTTACAGGTGCTATTATCTCCCCATATTATGACAGCTTGCTTGTTAAGGTGTGTTCAGAGGCAAGGACTTTTAATGATGCAATTAATAAGTCGGTAAGAGCCTTAAGAGAGATGAAGATTGAAGGCGTACAGACTAATATTGGTTTTCTTATAAATGTCTTAAATCATCCGAAGTTTAGAGCAGGAAAATGTAGTACAGGATTTATTGAAGAAAATCCTGAGCTTCTCAACATAAGAAAGATTACTAATAGAGAACAACAACTACTTGACTTCCTCGGCAATAAATTTGTAAATGAAGCGGGCGACGGAGTAAGCGAATTTAATGTACCTCTAGTTCCTCGGGTCGATACAGAAAAGATAAGAAGCTTCAAGGGAACAAAACAAATTTTTGATGAAAAAGGTGCTAAAGCAGTCGCTGACTGGGCTTTAAAGCAGAATAAACTTCTTATAACTGATACTACATTTAGAGATGCACAGCAGAGCCTTATAGCAACCAGAATGAGAACCAAGGACCTTGAAAAAATAGCTCCTGCAATGGCTTATTATGGCAAAGACCTGTTCAGCATGGAGATGTGGGGTGGTGCTACCTTTGATGTATCGATGAGATTTTTGAATGAAGACCCTTGGGAAAGGCTTGAAACACTTAGAAGCATTGTTCCTAATGTATTATTTCAGATGCTTATTAGAGGAGCTAATGCTGTAGGGTATAAGAATTATCCGGATAATACAATAAGGAAATTTGTAAAGCAGAGTGCTAAGTCGGGAATTGACATTTTTAGAATATTTGATTCATTAAACTGGATTGAAGGTATGGAAATTGCTCTTGATGAAACGCTTAACCAAGGAATGATTGCAGAAGCGACCATGTGTTATACGGGCGATATATTGGACAATACAAGAGAAAAATACAACCTTGATTACTATGTTAAGATGGCAAAAAGACTTGAAAAAATGGGTACACATTTCATCGGAATCAAGGATATGTCAGGTCTTTTAAAACCGATGGCTGCTTACAAGCTTATAAAGGCATTAAAAAATGAAGTAGAAATCCCAATTCATCTTCATACCCACGACACATCGGGAAATGGAGTTGCGACGCTTCTTATGGCAGGAATGGCAGGTGTAGATGTTATAGATGCAGCTATGAATAGTATGTCAGGCTTAACATCACAGCCTGCACTCAATTCAATTGTTGCTGCACTTCAGAATAGCGATAGGGACACTGGACTTGATCCAGACGGTTTACAACTTATTTCTGATTACTGGGCAGATGTTAGACCTGTTTATAATAAGTTTGAATCCGATTTAAAAACTTCTTCTGCTGAAATATACAGACTTGAGATACCTGGTGGTCAGTATTCAAATCTCAAACCACAGGTTGAAAGTTTTGGAATTGGTCATAAATTCAATGAAGTAAAGGATATGTATGTAAAAGTTAATAAGATGCTTGGTGATATTGTTAAGGTAACACCATCGTCAAAGGTAGTTGGAGATTTAGCGATTTTCATGGTTCAAAATGATTTAACACCTGAAAATATAGTTGAAAAAGGGAAAAATATAGATTTCCCTGATTCTTCAGTATCTTATTTTAGCGGAATGATTGGGCAGCCTGAGGGTGGGTTTCCTAAAGATTTACAGAAAACAGTCTTAAAAGAAAAAGAACCTATTACCTGTAGGCCGGGCAAAATTCTTCCACCAGATGATTATGAATCTATAAAAAAACATCTAAAAGAGGACCTTGGGCTTGATGGAAATGAAAAAGAGCAGATAGCTTATGCTATGTATGATAAGGTATTTGATAAGTTCATACTGGATCGCAGGGAAAAAGGTGATTTTAGAAATATGGGATCAGACATTTTTTTCCACGGTTTAAACATAGGAGAAACTGCAGAGATAAAGCTAAAAGCAGGTCAACCACTCATAGTTTCATTTGAAGAGATAAAAGAACCAGATGAAGCAGGAAATAGGGATCTCACATATACTATCAATGGAAATAGAAGGGTAGTAACCATCAAAGATAATCAGGCACTCACTAAGTCTGTAATATCGGGAAGCAGTATTCAATATGCAAATACAGAGGACCCTAATGAAATCGGTGCAAATATACCGGGAAATATTATAAAGATATTGGTTGCTAAGGGTGATGAAGTAAAAGAGGGACAACCAATTGCCATTATTGAAGCTATGAAGATGGAAACAAATGTTATTTCACCAAAGAATGGAACGATAGAGAAGATTTATATTAAAGAGGGAGATATGGTAAAGTCAGGGCAACTTATTGCCTTGCTGGAGGAATAGATGTATAATAAAAGCTGTGTTTTGTACTAAATGAAATTATTATTTGGATTTAAATTTAAATACTTTTAGCGTATTGAAAGGAGAAATACGAAATGAAAATTCTAGTGATAAATCCGGGTGGAACATCTACCAAGATTGCGGTATTTGAGGAGGAGAAAGAGGAGCTAAAGGTTAATTTGGACCACACTGCCGAAGAACTTGCCCCTTACAAATCAATATCTGATCAGATGCCTTTCCGCAAGGAGGTTATCCTAAAGACACTTACAGAAAAAGGATATAAGCTCGAGGACTTTGACGCTGTCTGCGGAAGAGGAGGAATGTTTAAACATATTCCATCAGGAACATATGCTGTAAATGATGCAGTAATTCAAGATGTAATAAATCATCCATATGGTGAGCATGTTGCAAACCTTGGACCTTATATTGCAAAAGAACTTGCTGACACAGTATCAATTCCATCATTCTTTGTCGATCCTGTATGTACAGATGAGCTTGAAGATATTGCAAGATATTCAGGAATGAAAGGTTTTGAAAGACAGAGTTTCTTCCACGCCCTTAATCAGAAGGCAGTTGCAAGAAGAGCTTCAAAGCAGATTGGAAAGTCATATGAGGAGCTCAATCTTATAGTTGTACACCTTGGTGGAGGAGTTTCTGTTGCAGCTCATCACAAGGGCAGGGTTATCGATGTAAACAATGTTAAGGACGAAGGTGCTATGGGCATGGATAGAGCCGGAGGAGTACCTGTTTGTCAGCTTATCGATTACTGCTTCTCAGGTGTAACACATAAGGAAGCAAGAAAGAAGTTCGGAGATCAGGGTGGAGTATTCTCATATACCGGTACAAAGGACTTTAGAACAGTAGAAAATAAAGCCTTTGATGATAATGATGAAGTTTGCATGGGAGCTTTTAAGGCAATTGCATATCAGTTAGCAAAGGATATTGGTGCAATGAGTGCAGTTCTAAGATACAATGTAGATGCAATCGTATACACTGGCGGAATGGCTCATAGCGAGAAATTCTGTAATGAAATTAGCTCTTATATAAATAAGATTGCACCAATTATAAGAATACCTGGTGAAGAAGAGATGAGGTCTTTGGCAGAAGGTGCTTTAAGAGCTCTTCATAGCGGAAAATGGGAAACATATAAATAAAATAATATTTAAAAGGGTATCAGCTTATTAAAATATATAAGCGATGCCCTTTTTATTTATCTTATTATTGAATCTGAATCTTATATTATAAGCAGAAATATAAGAAGAAGCATAGCAGAAATATAACAATAAACATAATCAGAATAGTCATTATTACAGGCTTTTATACAAATAATGAATTGAAAAGTTATTTGTAACTTTTCTTACTTTGGTTAATATTTGTAATAATAATTCCGATTATAAATCCAATTAATGATGGTATAACCCAGCCAAAACCTGAGTTAAAGAATGGAAAAACTTTAGAACCGAAATTAATAATTGGATTTAAAGATTTTATATCAAATATTTGTGAAATAGACTTTATAAAATCGAAGATTGCAGATATTAAAACTAATATTGTTACGCTGAGATAAACGGGCTTTGCATCTTTAAAATATTTACTGAGTAAACCGAGTAAAATTAACGAAATAGCTAAAGGATATAATAACATCAATACAGGAATTGAGTAGTTTATAATAGATGACAAGCCGACATTAGCAATAACGAAAGAAACACCGGTGGTTATAAATGTCCAGCCTTTATATGTTGGACCAGATTTAAACATTTCTGAAAAGGTCTCTGCGAAGCTTGTTACAAGACCTATTGATGTTTTTAAACAGGCAACGGAGGTAATTCCTGCGAGTAGAATAGTTCCCGCAGTACCAAAGTAATGACCGGATATTTGAGCAAGTGCAATGCTACCATTTTCACTTATTTCAAATTGACCACGGCTAAGTGTTCCCATTATTGTTATGAGTATATAAATAAATGCCATTATTAAAGCACTGATAAGACCAGACTTTAGTGTACATTTAGCTATGTCGCTTGGGTTATCAACGCCAAGGCGTTTAATCTCATTTACTACAATTATACCAAAGGCAAGACCGGCTATGGCGTCCATAGTGTTATAACCCTCGAGGAAGCCAAGACCGAAAGCACCGTGTAAATATTTCGGATCAGGGGTTATTGCAGAAATACCAGAAGCCATTGGTTTGATAAAGGTTGCGATTATCATAATGCTCAATAGGATTAGAAATAATGGCGTTAATACCTTACCAACCCATATAAGTATTTCACCCGGTTTTAGCGAAAAATAGAGTACTAGCGAAAAATAAATTATTGTAAAAATTATTAAGAATAAACGGGCATGCTCTGAAGAGATTAAGGGCTCAACACCAATAGAAAAAGGGACTGTTGCACAACGGGGGATTGCAAAAAAAGGTCCTATTGTTAGGTAGAGCAGGCAGGTGAAAAAGACACCATATTTATTTGAAACCTTGCTACTTAATTCAAGCAGACCAGAACTCTTTGTTATTCCAATAGAGGCAACACCTAAAATAGGAATGCCTACGCCAACGAATATAAAGCCTAGAGCAGCAGGAATGACATTATATCCAGCCAGCTGTCCGAGGTGCACAGGGAAAATCAAATTTCCTGCACCAAAAAACATACCAAAAAGCATTATTGCTATTAGAAGAGATTCTTTAGAACTTAGTTTATTTTTCATTTTGTTACTCCGCTCGCAATTAATAATATAAAATAATTTTTATGGAACATATGATAATATATAAGCCATCACATTACAACCAATTTTAGTGAAATGAATAAAATTAAAACAAAAATTTATTATTTTTCATATAAAAAGCTAGTAAATAAGGAGTTAGGATGGGAGTAGTTGGAATAGCAAGCTTGCTAGGAGGGGTTGCACTTTTCCTATTTGGAATGTCCGTCATGGGAGATTCGCTTAAAAAAGTTGCAGGTAATAAGCTTGAAATTATTCTATATAAGCTTTCAGGAACACCGGTCAAGGGGATTCTGCTTGGAACAGGGGTTACAGCTGTAATTCAATCATCATCAGCAACTTCAGTTATGGTAGTTGGATTTGTAAATTCAGGAATGATGAAAGTTGATCAAGCTATCGGAATTATCATGGGAGCCATTCTGGGAACAAGTGTAACGGGATGGATTCTCTGTTTAAATAGTATAAATGGACAAAGCTCCAGCATTGCTTCAATTCTGAGCACCCAGATGATAACAAGCTTTGTTGCTGTTATTGGAATTATACTTAGGACCTTTATGAAGGGGCAACAGGTTAAGAATATTGGCGAAATACTTCTTGGATTTGCAATTTTAATGTATGGAATGAGTGCTATGTCTTCTGCTGTATCGCCACTGAGAGAAAGTGCTGAATTTATTAGTATTCTTACCAAGTTCTCAAATCCTTTTTTAGGGATAATAGCAGGGCTAATTCTTACAAGCATAATTCAAAGTTCAAGTGCGGCTGTTGGAATACTTCAAGCATTGGCAGTCACAGGAGCGGTTAATTTTGATATTGCCTTTCCACTTATAATGGGAATAGGTATAGGTGCATCTGTTCCAGTTCTTCTAAGTTCAATAGGTGCTAGCGTAAATGGAAAAAGAACCGCTTGGATCTATCTAATTATTGATGTGCTTGGTGCGTTGATTTGCGGCACTGTTTTTTATATATTATCTTCCTTATCAATAATAAATGTTACAGATATTTCTATGACAATGGTAATGATTGCTCTTACCAACACCATATACAGATTAATTATGGTTATTATGCTTTCACCATTTATAAAGATTTTAGAAAAGCTTGTTTGTAAAATATTTAAAGATGACGAAACAGCAATCATGGATCAAGAGGATATGGACAGGCTTGAAACAAGATTTTTAAATTATCCCGCTATAGCGATTGAACAAACTCATCTGACAATTACATCTATGGCACAAAAGGCGAAGATGAGCATCTATGAAGCTATTTCTTTGAGGAGAGATTTTTCTCAAAAAAAATTAAAGAGAATAAATGAAATTGAGGATAGCGTTGATAGGTATGAGGATAAGCTTGGAAATTATTTGATGAAAATAACTGCTATCGAGCTTAATGATGCACAGACGAGAGAGGTTAGCAAATATTTGCACAGCTTATCAGATTTTGAGAGAATATCCGATCATGCTGAAAATGTCGGTGAAGCTGGCGAGGAAATATATACTAAAAAAATTATCTTTTCAGATAAAGCAAATGAAGAGCTTATGACCCTTGAGTCAGCACTTAAAGAAATACTATCAATTAGTATAGAAGCTTTCATAAATAATGATATTGATTTAGCAGTTCAGGTTGAGCCACTTGAGGAGCTCATAGATAATATCTGCGATGAGATGAAATTTAGGCATATTGAAAGACTTAAAAATAAGGAATGTACACTTGTAAATGGATTTGTATTTAATGACCTTTTGACCAATTATGAAAGAATTGCAGACCACTGCAGTAATATAGCCTTGGTTGTAATTGAAGAAAAGGAGCATGACTTAAATTCGCATGAATATATTGATGCGATCAGAAATAAAAATGATGCGAGATTTATAAAAATGTATGAGCAATATAAAGAAAAATATGCAATATAATCAATTGTATTGCTTAATTTACGAGATTATGTTAACATCTCAGGTGAATTTATAAGGTGCAAATAAGTAAATATATAAAAGATATAAATCAGATAAAATATATAAAACATATAAAATCAATTTACAAGTTTTATAAAAATGGAGGATTGACCGAGCGGCTAAGGAGCCTGATTGGAAATCAGGTAAGGTGTAACAGCCCCGCGGGTTCGAGTCCCGTGTCCTCCGCCAACTTTTTAAAGGCTATGACCGTTACTGACAAAGGTTATAGCTTTTTTATATTTTATTTTAGGAAATATAGCATGTCTTTTATAGATGAGGTGATATAGAAAAGTGATTTTAAGTATAGAATTATTTTTATAAAATTGTTTTTAAAGAATTAAATAAAAATTTTTCACAAAAAAAACAAGTGTAATAGATATTTTCTTATGGTAAAATCTCTCAGTATTATTTTTGTAAAAAATATTTTTATAGACAGATAGGAGAAATATTATATGTTCAATATTATAATTAAAGACAATTATGATGAGGTATCTAAGGCTGCTTTTGATGTTATGAAAGATATAGTAAGGAAAGATAAAGCAGTTCTTGGACTTGCAACAGGAAGTTCACCCGTTGGATTATACAAGGAGATGATAAGAGATCATCAGGAAAATGGTACTTCATATAAGGACACAGTTTCATTTAATCTTGATGAATACATTGGACTTCCAAAATCACATAGAGAGTCATATTACACATTTATGCACGAGAATCTATTTAATCACATTGATATTAAAGAAGAAAACGCCCATGTTCCACTCGGCGATTGCGAAGATCCTGAAAAATCTGCGAAGGAATATGAGGACGAATTAAAGAAATATGAAGTTGATATTCAAATCCTTGGAATAGGCTCAGATGGTCATATAGCTTTTAATGAACCTGGTTGTCCTTTTGACAGCGAAACTCATATAATGGAGCTAACAGAGCAGACAAGAGAGGATAATGCAAGATTTTTTGATGGCAATATCGATGAAGTTCCAAAGCTTGCAATAACTCAAGGTCTTGCTTCTATTATGAGAGCAAAGAAAATTATCCTCATAGCTACAGGTGCTAATAAGGCACAGGCAATTAAGGATATGATAGAGGGAGAAAAGACTGTTGACTGCCCTGCTTCAATTCTTCAAGACCATAATGATGTAACTGTTGTTTTGGACAAAGATGCAGCATCAAAACTTTCAAAATAAATTTTAATTCGATATATTATTAAAAATGCTATATAATATTATATAGCATTTTATTTTGTAAAATTTTTCAAATTATTGTTATTGTAAGTGAATAATGGTTAATTGATATTAATTGTTAATTATAGGAGAGTATTTATGCCAAGAAGACTTGCACTGGTGACTGGTTCATCTAGAGGAATTGGTGCAGAAATTGCAATTCGCCTTGCAAAAGACGGATATGATATAGCAGTTAATTATAATAAAAGTGAAGAACAAGCAAGGAAAGTCATTGAAAGAATTAAGGATATTGGCGTTAAAGGGATAATGATCAAAGCTGATGTTTCTAATAGAGCTCAGGTAGAGGAGATGTTTGATTCTATTAGACGCTCAATTGGAAATGTTGATATACTTGTTAGCAACGCTGGAATGTCTTATGTATCTCAGATACAAGATATTACGCAGGAGGAGTGGAGGCAAATTTTTAGCACTAATGTGGAGGGTACATTTAATGTTATTCAATGTGCACTTCCATATATGCTATCTGAAAAGAAAGGATCCATAATTACTATATCATCAATGTGGGGATTAAGAGGTGCTTCCTGCGAAAGTGCATATTCTGCTTCAAAGGCTGCGATTATTGGATTATCAAGATCTCTTGCCAGTGAGCTAGCACCAAGCGGAATTAGAGTAAATTCAGTAGCACCTGGAGTTATACATACGGATATGATGGATGATTTTTCTAAACAAACGCTGGAAAACCTAGCAGAAGAAACTCCTCTTAGAAAGCTTGGCTCGCCTAAAGATGTAGCAGAAATAGTTTCTTTTCTTGCATCTGACAATTCTTCTTTTATAACAGGGCAGGTTGTAGGAGTAGATGGAGGGTTTACTATTTGAAAATTTAATAATCAATTATATAAACTTATTAATATTTTAGTCCAAGAAAAAAACATTGTAATTCTCAAAGGAATTAGAAATATGAAAAAACATACAATAAAAAAATATTTAGATGCACTATATGATGCTCAGATTTTAGTAAGAACTAATATCAGTGATAATTCAATTTTCATAGATAATTTAACATTTAATTCAAAAGAGGTAGTATCAGGAACTCTATTTATTTGTAAGGGAAGCACATTCAAAAGAGATTACCTTAGTGAAGCGATTAATCTCGGTGCTATATTTTATCTAAGTGAGATTGACTATAAATTAAATATTCCACATATAATAGTTAAAGATATTAGGAAGGCTATGTCGATAGTGGCAAATATCTTCTTTGAAAATCCAAGCAAAGACTTAAAAATGGTTGGAATAACTGGGACAAAAGGTAAATCAACTACGCTTTATTTCTTGAAATCTATTTTGGATACATATTTTAAGGCTTTAAAAAAACCATTAAGTGGGTATACATCTTCAGTTGACTACTATGATGGAATTGAAACAAAGGAATCAAAGAATACAACACCGGAATCTGTTGAGTTACAGAAGATTCTAAGGACTGCAGTAGATTCGGGAACAAGATATTTTGAAATGGAAGTATCATCACAAGCACTAAAATATGACAGGGTAAGCGGATTAAATTATGATTATGGAATTTTCATGAATATATCTGAAGACCATATCAGTCCAATTGAACACAAGGATTTTGATGACTATTTTAATTCAAAACTTAAACTCTTTGATATTTCACAAAATGCAATAATTAATATAAACTCAGATTATATTGATGAAATCCTTAGAAGAGCTAAAAAATGCGATAAAATTATAACATTTGGAATGTCTAAGGAAGCAGATATTTATGCATATAATATTGAAAAAACAGAAGCAAATGGAATTAAATTTAGAATTAAAACAAAGGAAATTGATGAAGATTTTGAGATAGGAATGACCGGTATATTTAATGTAGAAAATGCACTTGCAGCCATTGCTACTGCTCTTGAATTTGATATTCCAGCTGAATATATCAGAAAAGGTTTAATAATTGCTAGATGCCCTGGAAGAATGGAAGTATATTCATCGGATGACGATAAGATTATTTCAATTGTAGATTATGCTCACAATAAATTATCATTTGCTAGAATATTTGATTCAGTAAAGAAGGACTATCCGGACAGAAGAATAGTTGTAATTTTCGGTTCTGCAGGAGGAAAGGCCATAGGAAGAAGAAAAGACCTTGGAATTGTTGCAGGAGAGATGGCTGATAAAATTTACTTAACAAGTGAAGATCCTGCCGAAGAAGATCCAAAGAAAATTGCTAATGATATATATAGATATGCTTCAAAATATGATAAGCCGATTGAAATAATTATTGAAAGAAAAGAGGCGATAAGAAAAGCACTTGATGATCATAAGGTTAAGTCAATATATCTAATTCTTGGAAAGGGAGATGAAAGACAATCAAAGATAGGTAAATCATATGTTGATTACCCATCAGATGTAGAAATTGTAAAAGAATATATAAAATTTTATAATGAAAATCATCAATAAACTTGAACTAAAAAAATATTTGTAATAAAATACAAGTAGATAAATATCGACAGGGGAGCCTTTTGGCTGAGAGTAAGCATAGCTTTTACCCTTAACCTGATGTGGATAATGCCACCGTAGGAAGTTCGAGAGTTGATTTGTATATTGTGGCATATATCTTCTTGATATATGCCTTTTTTTTTGGTAAAAGAAGTAAAATAAATAAAAGGATTAAAAATGATAGTAAATGGGGAAGAGATAAAACTAAATAGGCCTATAAAAGTAAGCGAATATTTAGAAAAAAATGGATATAGGAAGGACGCTATTGTTGTTGAATTAGATATGAAAATTCTTCCAAAAGAAGAATATGAGAATACTTTTTTAGAGGACGAAAATAAAATGGAAATAGTTTATTTTATGGGTGGGGGTTAAAATGATAGTGTATTGGTTATGATTAATGCTGAAATATAAAAAGAGGGAAAAGATGACAGACGATAAATTAATTATTGGAAATAAAGAATTTAATTCGAGATTCATTTTGGGTTCAGGTAAATATTCGCTTGACCTAATCGAAGCAGCTATAAAATATGCAGGAGCAGAGATGATCACTGTTGCTTTAAGAAGAGCTAATACGAAGGAGCAACATAATATAATAGACTATATTCCAAAAAATATAACTCTTCTTCCAAATACTTCAGGTGCAAGGAATGCAGATGAAGCTATTAGAATAGCTAGGCTTGCTAGAGCTCTTGGATGCGGTGATTTTATTAAGATTGAGATAATGAGGGATACCAAGTACTTATTGCCTGACAATTATGAAACTATTAAAGCCACAGATGTACTAGCAAATGAGGGATTTATAGTTATGCCTTATATGTATCCAGATTTAAATGTTGCAAGGGATCTTGTTAATGCTGGTGCATCTTCTGTTATGCCACTTGCCTCTCCTATTGGATCTAATAGGGGACTTTCTACAAAAGATTTTATTAAAATTTTAATTGATGAAATTGATCTACCGATAATAGTAGACGCTGGGATTGGAAAGCCATCTGAGGCTTGTGAGGCAATGGAAATGGGTGCTTCCGCTATAATGGCAAATACAGCACTTGCTACGGCAGGAGATTTAACGCTTATGGCATCTGCTTTTAATAAGGCAATTTTAGCAGGAAGAGAAGCTTATTTATCAGGGTTAGGAAGAGTATTAACGAGAGGTGCTTCACCCTCAGATCCACTTACCGGATTTCTAAGAGATTAATTTATATTCTAATTTATAAATGGAGAAAATTATGGACAATTCGTACGAGCAATATTTTGTCGATTCAGAATTTCTTTCTTCTGAAGCATTAAAGAAAAAACATCAAATTGAGAATGACCCATCGTCAAGGACTGACCATATGAAATATCTTGATGATATGGATAGAATAGATAGCGATATTATTGAAAAAGTCCAAAAAGAAATAGATAATTATGATGAAAACATATATAGTGCAAAAGATGTAAAAAAAGCATTAGAACATGATTTATGTACTCTTGAAGATTTTAAAGCCTTACTTTCACCTGCTGCAAAACCTTTCTTAGAAGAAATGGCAGTAAAGGCAAATAGAGAAACAAGTAAACATTTTGGAAATTCAGTGAATATTTTCACACCATTATACATAGCTAATTACTGTGAAAACTACTGTATTTACTGCGGATTTAATTGTTACAATCATATTGAAAGATTAAAATTAAATAGCGAACAAATAGAAGAAGAAATGAAGATTATCGCTGACTCTGGAATTGAGGAGATATTGATATTGACAGGGGAAAGCAGGAATCTTAGCAGTATAGAATACATAGGAGAGGCGTGCAAGCTTGCAAAGAGATATTTTCGCAATGTATCTCTTGAAATTTATCCTGTAAATGTAAAAGATTATGAATATCTTCACGAGTGCGGAGCTGATTATGTAACAGTATTTCAAGAAACATATGATACAGATAAATATGAAAAACTTCATCTCATGGGAAGAAAAAGAGTGTGGCCATACCGATTTGAAGCTCAAGAAAGAGCCTTGATGGGTAAGATGAGAGGAGTAGGATTTTCTGCACTCCTTGGATTATCTGATTTTAGAAAAGATGCTCTTGCCACTGCCTATCATGCGTATTTAATTCAGCGTAAATATCCAGAAGCAGAAATTTCAATATCATGCCCTAGGCTTAGACCGATTATAAATAATAATAAAATAAATCCAAAAGATGTACACGAAAAAGAATTATGTCAAATACTATGTGCATATAGATTATTTCTGCCTTTTGCTGGAATAGTTGTTTCTTCTAGAGAAAGTGAAGAATTTAGAAATGGTATAACAAAAATAGCAGCGACCAAGGTTTCCGCAGGTGTTTCTACCGGTATAGGAGATCATAAAAGCAAGTATACGGGTGACTCTGGAAACACAAAAGAGGGTGGTGAGCAATTTGAAATTGCTGACGATAGAAGCCTCGACAAGATGTTTAATGATATGGCTCAAGAGGGATTGCAACCAGTCCTAAATGATTATCTTTATTTATAAAAGATTTATAACAGGAATACCATGGACAAGATTATTGCAATTACAAATAGAAAATTATGCAGTGAAAATTTTTATAGCAGAATAGAGAGATTAGCTAATTGCGGAGTAAATGCTATTATTTTGAGAGAAAAAGATCTAAATCCATATGATTATATAACGCTTGCTGACAAAGCAATCGATGTATGCAGGGGATATTGTACCGAAATAATTATTCATAATTTTATTAATGTAGCAAAAGAGTTAAACCATAGAAAAATTCACCTGCCAATCTCAAAATTAAATGCACATGATAGGCTTGAAATATTAGGCGTATCATGCCACTCTCTTGAGGAGCTTAAGATTGCTGAAAAACATAATGCAGATTATATAACCTTTGGTCATGTATTTAATACAAATTGCAAAAAGGATTTGTCACCTAGGGGCTTAGATTCTTTAGAAAAAATTTGTGAAAGTTCAAGCCTTCCGATATATGCACTTGGAGGAATTACTCCACATAATTGCAAGTCGGTTATGAAGGCAGGATCTAAAGGTATTGCTATAATGAGCAGTGCAATGGAGGTTGAAAACCCTGCTGTGCTTATAAAAGAGTTTAGAAAAATCAAAATATGAGTTATTTAATTTAAATATAAATTAATAATTATAAATTTTAAAGCGAATAATAAAAAAATTAATAAATAAAATAAATCATACAAATTCGTAAAAATAGAGAAAAGATGAATGGTAAAATAAAAGAAAGATATAGCAGACAGATTGTAATAAGCGAAATAGGAGAAGAGGGGCAAGAAAAATTAGGTAATTCTTCTGTCTTAGTTATTGGCTGCGGCGGACTTGGCTCTCCTGCTGCGATATACCTTGCTAGTTCTGGTATAGGAAGAATTGGATTGGTAGATGATGACATCGTTTCAATATCAAATTTACAAAGGCAGATTCTTCACTATGAGAAGGATATAGGTAAATCCAAGGTTGAATCTGCAAGCAAATCAATAAAAGATATTAATTCCAAAATAATAATTGATAAATATGATGAAAGGCTTACAGAAATAAATGTTCATGAAATATTTTCGCATTATGATTTTATAATAGATGCCACAGATAATTTTAAATCGAAATTCTTGATAAATGATACCTGTGTCAATTTAGGAAAGCCCTTTGTTCACGCAGGTGTAATGGGGTTCAAGGGTCAAGTAATGACATATATACCTAATGCTGGACCTTGCTATAGGTGCATCTTTGGTAATATTCCGGAAGATGATTTGGTGAAAAGACCGGACATGCTAGGCATTTTAGGTACTGTTACCGGAATAATTGGAAGTATTGAAGCTACGGAAGCTATAAAATACTTGCTTGGTATAGGAGATTTACTTATAGGAAGATTATTAACCTTTGACGCTCTAAAAATGAGTTTTAGAGAGATAAAATTGCCCGATAAATCAGAAATTTGCACTGCGTGTAGATAGATGACAAGTATTAAATTGGTCTTGTATAATATTTAAGCCATTCAGCCTCATCATTATTAAGATGAGGTTTTATTTTTTTAAATACTAAATAGTGATACTCATTAAACATATTTTTTTCTTCTTTAGTCATAATATCAGGATTTATAGCATCGAGGTCAAAAGGTATTAAGGTTAAAATTTCAAAATTTAAGAATGACCCAAAATTATTTTTTTTAAAATTCTTGACAAGCAATTCATTTTCAAGTCTAATGCCATAATAGTTTTCAATATAAATACCAGGCTCGTCTGTCACAATCATGCCATTTTCAAATACTTCTGTTTGATTTTCAATATAATGGGTTCTTATTCCAATAGGCCCTTCGTGTACATTTAATAGATTGCCTAGCCCATGACCGGTACCATGTTTAAAATCAATCTGTCTATCCCAGAGAGGTTTCCTTGCGAAGGTATCTAAATTTATGCCCGTGCATCCATATGGAAATATTGCATTTGCAAGATATAGATTGCTAAGGGCAACCAGAGTAAAATGATTCTTCATTTCTATAGATAAAGAACCTGTTGCATAAGTCCTAGTAATATCCGTAGTACCCTCATAATAATTTGCACCAGTATCCATAAGCAAAAATGAGTTAAGTTTTACCTCTGAATTTCCCTGAGCATATGGAGAGTAATGAATGATTGCACCATTTGATGAAGAAGCACTTATTGGTTCAAAGCTTGGTGAAATATAACCACCCATAGAAGCTCTTATAGATTCTAGCTTTTCAATAACAGATATTTCACTTAACTCTTTGCCTCCAATATTTTCTTTAAACCATTTCATAAATTTTATATGAGCAATGCTATCTTTTAACTGAGCAATTTTAATATTTTCAATTTCCTTTTTATTCTTTATAGATTTTAAGTAGGCTTCAGGATTTATCTCATCAATAATTGTAATTTTTTTTGAGAGACTTTGATACATCAGATAATTTATATTATCCATATCGAGCATTAATCTTATTTCGGAATCAATAAGTTTAATATCTTCATATATCTTGCTATATTCTCTAATTTCGATTCCTAAGGAAGATAGGTAATCTTTAATATCTGAGCTTAATTTATCTTCATCTATGTATAAATAATAAAAATCTCTCCCAATAAGAGCATGACAGAGGCAAAGTGGTGAATAAGGAATATCACTGCCTCTTATATTTAAGGTCCAGCAGATGTCATCAATGGCAGATAGCAAATGTAAATCTGCTCTATTTGATTTTAGAATTTTGCGGATTTTTTTTAATTTTATATTAGAAGGATAGCTATTTTTTAATAGATCATTTGAAAATACTTTAGAATGAGGAAAGTCAGGTCGAGAGAGCCAAATCATACTTACTAAATCATCTGTTATTACCATATCAGCTTCATTTTCATCAGCAATTATCTTATATATAAGACCATTTTTTGCAGAAATCGTTCTTCCGTCAAATCCAAGCCTCATTCCTTTTTTTAAATTAATAATTATAAAGTCAAAAATAGTAGGAACATTATCTTCGCCTGATTTCATTAAAATTATGCTTGAGTTTTCTAATTCTTTTTCAGCTTGAATGAAGTATCTTCCATCAGTCCATAGATATGCCTTATTTTTAGCAACAATTAGGGTTCCGGCTGAGCCGGTAAAACCGCTCATATATTTTAAGGTCTTGAAATAATCACTTATAAATTCACTCTGATGATAATCTGAAATTGTTATAAGGTAAAAATCTAAAGCATTATCTATCATCAGTTTTCTAAGTTTTGATAGCCTTTCTTCTATTATGTTCATAAGTTCAATCCTTTATATATTTTTTAATATAGATTTATTCCTAAGCTAATATTAACACAAGCATATTAAATACTAAATTGAAATTATAAGTAATTTATGATATTTTCTTAAAGTATCAGGTGTTATGTCTGTGGTTGAAAGTCCATGCCAGTTGCGGGCAAAGGGACCCACGTAAGCTATTACGATGATAATAGTGATCATGGCGCAGCTTAGAAGTAAGTCCTCCGGAAACCGGATAAAGGCAAGTGTGGGGGCAAAGACCAGGTCAGATAATGCCTGATTTATGATAGGAGATTAAAAATGAGAAAAACAAAAATAATATGCACTATTGGGCCTGCAAGCGATTCATATGAAATGATTTCAAAGCTGTGCGACGAAGGGATGAATGTTGCGAGAATTAATTTCTCTCATGGAAATCATTCTGAGCATAAGACTACTATGGATAAAATAAAAGAGGTTAGGGATAAAAAAAATCTTCCTATTCCAATCATGCTTGATACGAAGGGACCGGAGTGTCGTATTGGCAAGTTAAAAAATGGAAGCATAATTCTAAAAAAAGGGCAGATATACACATTTACAGAAGATGAGATAATAGGGGGTGAAGAAAAAGTCTCTGTATCATATAAAGGTTTTACTGATAATCTCAAAGCCGGAGATAAAATTCTTGTAAACAATGGACTTGTGGTTTTTCTTATCAAAGAAATAAAAAACAAATCAGCAATATGCGAGGTAATCACAGGTGGAGAAATAAAAAATCACAAAAGCATGAGCTTTCCGGGCAAGCTTTTCTCAGGTGAATATCTTGGAGAAGAGGATAAAAAAGATATTTTATTTGGAATTTCAGAAGGTGTAGATTTTATAGCTGCATCATTTATTTCAAACGCAGATGATGTAAAAAGCCTTAGAAAGTTTTTGGACGAAAATGGTGGAAAATCGATAGATATTATAGCAAAGATAGAAAATAGTGAAGGTGTAAAAAATATAAAAAAAATCTGCGAAGTAGCGGACGGTATAATGATTGCAAGGGGAGATCTCGGAGTAGAAATTGATTATTCGAAAGTACCATCAGTTCAAAAAAAGATACTTAAAATTTGCAGAAGATTAGGTAAGAGGGTTATTGTAGCAACAGAAATGCTAGAATCCATGATAACTAATATAAGACCTACGAGAGCAGAAGCGTCCGATGTCGCAAATGCTATATTCGATGAAGCAACTGCTGTTATGCTTTCGGGAGAAACTGCTGCTGGAAAATATCCTGAGCTATCAGTTCGTGCAATGTCAGAGATTATTCTTGAGACTGAGAAGATGATGAACTATTCTGAGATTTTCAATAGGACAAAATATAATATAAATAATAACCTTGATGCCATATCCAAATCAGCTTGTGAGATGGCTATAGATACAAAGTCAAGTGCTATAATAATAAACTCAATAAGCGGGAATACCGCAAGAATAATTAGTAAATTCAGAAATCCTGTGCAAGTTGTTGGCATAGCAAAAGATGAAAAAGTATATAGAAAGCTCGCAATGTGCTGGGGGGTTCTGCCTATTATGAAGTCAAGCGACGAGGAGTTTTATGACACTTTTTTTAAAGAAAATATTGAACCTGTAGATAAGATAGCGATTGATAGACTTGGACTAAGGACGGGCGATCGCATAGTTATTACAGGTGGCTATATTGAGCATGGCATAGGTAAAACCAATATGATAATGCTCGAAACTATAAAGTGATTATCATAAAAAAATAATTATAAAAAATTATAAAAAAATTAAATATCAAAAAGATTTAAGGCTAAAAAACATATATGAGAATACAAAGAGCATGAAGAATGGCACCGAAAATTATCCACAGGTGCCAAATGGAGTGCATATATCTAACCTTTTTCTGAAGTCCATAAAAAATTGTGCCTATAGTGTATGATACTCCTCCTGATACTAGGAGAATTATGCCACCTTTTCCTAGTGCAGCAGGGAGAAGATTCATCTTAAATACTATGCACCAGCCCATTATAAGGTATAAAAACATGGAAAATTTTGAAAAGCTTTTAATATCAATCGCATTTAAAACAATGCCAATGATAGTAACTCCCCAGATAATGCCGAATAGTATCCATGCCCATTTTGGATCATAATTCATAATTCCACTTAAAAGTATTGGAGTGTATGTTCCTGCTATAAGGATGAAAATAGTGCAGTGATCCATGATTTGAAAAACTTTTTTCGCTGTAGAGTGCTTGCTTGATAATCCATGATATATAGAACTCATCGTAAATAAGAGTATCATTGATATTCCGTAAACTATTCCAGAACCAATGTCATATCCGCTATGATTTAATGCACCCTCAATTATGCAAAGAACAAGAACAGCAACACCGATTGAGGCACCAACGACATGGGTGACCATGTTAAAGATTTCTTCACCTTTGGTATATGGTGGTAAAGTTCTATCTGTTAAAGCTGTTCTCTTCATAAAATCATCCCCTTAGCTATTTTTTTCAACATGAATTATAACATATATTGTATAATGAATAAGTGAATAAATTAGGGCAAAATTTTGATATAAATATTACATATAGATTTATTATAAGGATTTATTATGAGTAAAGGAAAGATACTTTTAGCTCTTTCAGGAGGTGTTGACTCAAGTGTTGCGGGAAGCATTTTGATGAAAGAGGGTTACGAATGTATTGGTTCCACCATGCTTCTTCATACAAATGATATAAATAGCGAAGAAGTTAGGGGAGCAAAAAATGTAGCAAATAGTCTAGATATTCCATTTTTGATATTTGATTTCACCTCGGAATTTAAGAATTATGTTGTAGAAAAATTTGTAAATTCATATCTTGATGGATTTACGCCAAATCCATGCGTTGACTGTAATAAGCATCTGAAATTCGGTTTATTATATGAAAAAGCCAAGGAGATAGGCTGTGATTATGTTGCCACAGGACATTATGCAAAGGTAGTTAAGAATAATGGTAGATATTATCTTAAAGAAGCAGATAATAAGAAAAAAGACCAATCATATTTTTTATATAATATAAGTGAAGAGATTTTATCAAAGACACTATTTCCTTTAGGAGAGATGGATAAGGAGGAGGTAAGGGAGCTTGCCAAATTATCACATTTACCAACGGCTGATAAGAACGAAAGCCAAGATATTTGTTTTGTTCCAGATGGTGATTACACAAAGGTAATTGAGAAAAAAGCTTATAATAAAATTAATTGTGGTGATTTTATAGGACCTAATGGTGAAATTCTTGGAAAACATAAGGGTATTATTCATTATACGATTGGGCAGAGAAAGGGACTAGGCATTTCATATAAAGAGCCTCTTTTTGTTAAAGAGATCTCAGCACAAGATAATAAGATTTATTTAGGCACTAAAGATGACATTTTCAAGGTTAATATTTATGTTAATGAAATTAACTGGATAAATGGCGAGCCAAGTGAGGCAGTCTTTGATACCAATGTAAGAACTAGATACCATCAGGAGTTAAAAAAATGCACTGTTCATATTTTGGGAAAAAATAAGGCACTTATTATATTTAAAGAAAAGCAAAAAGCAATTACGCCCGGTCAATCAGCAGTTTTTTATAACGATGAGAAAATTGTTCTCGGTGGCGGTATAATCTGTTAGAATTAAAAATATAAAATATAAAAATTATCAAATAAACATATTAAAATAATATTTTTAATATAGTAATAAAAATCATTAGAATTATTTAAGTATAGAAAGGTAGTTATTAATGCTAAATATTATCAAGGCAATTTTTTTTGGAATTGTAGAGGGAATTACGGAATGGTTACCTATAAGTAGCACCGGACATATGATTCTCCTCAATGAATTTATCAAACTCGATGTATCAAAGGAGTTTTGGAATTTATTTTTGGTTGTAATTCAATTTGGAGCGATTTTTGCTGCTATAATAATCTACTGGAATGAGATTTGGCCATTTAAAAAATCAAAATCAGGAAATCCTAAGTTTATTATAAAAAAGAAGGTATTATCTCTCTGGGGAAAGACAATTATTGCCTGCGTTCCTGCAGGTGTTATAGGATTATTATTCGATGACTGGATTGATGAACACTTGTATAACTGGTTTGTCGTATCATTAATGCTTATTATCATAGGAATAGCATTTATAATAATTGAAAATATAAATAAAAGAAAGTATGTAGAAGTCAAAAAGGTTGATAAGCTTGAAGACTTGTCATATAAGACGGCATTTGAGATAGGAATATTCCAGATATTATCAGCGATTCTGCCAGGTACTTCAAGGTCAGGTTCAACGATTCTTGGTGGTCTATTGCTTGGTATTTCAAGAAAGGTTGCTGCGGAATTTACATTTATACTCGCTATTCCGGTTATGGCAGGAGCTAGCTTATTAAAGATAGTAAAATTTTTCGCAAAAGGATATACTGTTAGCACAGCTGAAATAATTATTTTGATTATTGGAATGTTAATTGCCTTTATAATTTCAATATTTGTAATAAAGTTCTTAATAGAATATATAAGAAAGCACGATTTTAAAGTATTCGGCTGGTATAGGATTGCTCTAGGAATTCTAGTAATAATTTATTTTATGCTAATCTCATAATCTATTAATAACTAAATTTTCACTAATATTTAAATATTTTTGGAGATAATAAAAGCGGTGTTAATTCACCGCTTTTTTCTAATTAAGGATTTTGATTTTCAGTATCATTAGATTGGCTTGAATCTGATTCTTTCTTTTCCTTATCCTTATCTTCCTCATCTTCCTTAGGCTTAGGTGGTACATATCTATAGACACCTTTTTCTGTACCCTTTGAATAATAATCACCGCCATAGTATATTACGCTATCAGGTTGTTTTTTATATTCTCCCTCCAAAGCCTTAGGTATTTGACCCATTATTTTTCCCCATAATCTGGCTGTCATATACGAACCGCCGGAAAGGGCAATATTAACATCGCTTCCTATCCATACAACTCCTGCGTATTTAGGAGTAAAACCGTCAAACCACACATCATAAGAATCACTTGTTGTACCAGTTTTACCACCTGAGCTCACGCCTGAAAGCCTTGCAGATGAGCCAATACCATTTGAAACAACAGATTTAAGTAGGTCTGTCATTATCCAAGCTACACCTTCGTCAAGAACCTTATATGATTTAGACTTTGACTTTAAGATTGTCTTTCCATCTATATTCACGACCTTTGTATATGATATAGAACTTTGCCTTACGCCACCATTTGGAAAAGCAGCATAAGCCTGAGCCATTTCAAGAGGGGACACACCCTTGGTCATTCCGCCAAGTGCGAGTGCTGCAGGATTCATATCACTCGTATCACCTTCGGTAACAAGAGATGTAATGCCAAATTTTTTAATTATATTAGCAGAATATTCATTTCCTACCTGTAATTGGATTTTAACTGCTGGAACATTTAACGATTGCTGGATTGCTCGCCTTAGAGTGACTGCTCCATGATAACGCCTGTCAGCATTTGTAGGCCAAGTTTTTCCGTTGATTTTCTGTGCTTGGTCCATAATATGCGTTCCGGTAGTCATATAACTTCCGAAATTTGCTCCCTGACTATCCGTATTATAATTTACAAATGGCCATGTCTCACCCTTATCTGCATAATCCTTACTTTTTTGTAAAGCAGCACCATATACACCAAGTGGTTTTATAGATGACCCAGGTTGCCTTAACCCTGTAGCTCTATTATATAACTGCTTTCCAAGTGTTTCTCTTCCACCCATTATTGCCTTAATTTGACCGGTTCCAACTTCAACAATTGCCATTGCAGCTTGAGGCTGTATTGTCTTTGCAGGTAAAGTATACGCATTTTGAGTTATGACAAGAGATGAATCAGATACATAAATATCTTTATTGTCAGCAAAGAAATCCTTTGATATTAAGAGGTCATCATTTTCATCAAGTGATTTATATTTAGCAGGGATATTTATAAAACCTCCTGCATATGTATAAAGGACGCCGTGTTCGCGAATATATGTATGTTTTAATTCAAGGCTGTAGTCGACAACTCCTCCGGACTTTGTAGTATAAATATTTAGCCTATTGCCACGCTTTATAGTGATAGAACCATCTTTATTAATTGTAAACTCATCAGAGCCTAGAATAATATTATTATCCTGATTAATTATATTATCGTGGCTATATAAAATTATTTCTCCTGAATCAGAAATTATATTGCCACTTCGATCCTTTCTTAGCCACTGAAGGTCAGGGAAGTTATTGTCATTTGAAAATTCATTTGCAATCGCTTGCTGTGCTTTTGAATCCAGTGTTGAGTAAATCTTAAGTCCACCAGTATAAATCATCCTCTTTGCATCTTTTTCAGACATCTTATATTTTTCTTTTAGGTCATGAATTATTTCATCAATCATATAATCAGAAAAATATGTATAAATGTTGGAATAAGTTGTTATATTTGGATTTATAAAATCAATCAAATTTTTGTCATAAACTTCTTTAAATTCTTTTTCATCAATATAACCTTGATTCTTCATCAATTTAAGGCAGGTATTCCTTCTTCCTTTGGATATATCATTAGCTATATAAGTCTCAGGATCTCTCGTTATAATATTTGATGAATCATCTGGCAGATTATTTCCATCTGCGTGTTTAATCAAAGCATATGAGTCAGGAGCCTGAGGAAGGGCAGCTAGTGACGCACATTCTATAAGACTTAAATCCTTTACATCTTTTGAAAAGTATGACTTGGCTGCAGTTTGAATACCATAATTACCAAATCCAAGATAAATCGTATTAAGATATGCTTCAATAATTTGGTCTTTATCAAGGACTTTTTCTATTTGGTCTGCATAATACATCTCAAGAATTTTTCGTCTAATGCTTCTCTGACTTTTTATTTCCGGTAAATAAACATTCCTAGCTAATTGCTGGGTAATTGTGCTGGTACCACTGATATTATCTGAACCTGTGAATGAATTTAAGACTGCACCAACCATTCTTGTCCAGTTAAAACCATGATGCTTATAAAAAGTCTTATCTTCCAAAGCTATATAGGCATTTATTAGATTATCTGGAATATCCTTCCTGCTAACAAGAGTACGGTCTTGCGTATAATATAATTTATCTACTTCATTTCCTGAATCATCGTAGATTTTTGTAGTTTGAGCGACCGATTTATAAATCGTTTCAGGATGAATTTTTGGAGCTGTTGTAACGATTATAAATGAGTAGAGAGAAAACAATATAAATATAGATAAGATAAAAATCAAAATATACTTAAAGGCCTTTTTTAAGTTAGGATTTGATTTTTTTTCTTTAGAACCTCTCTTATCATTTATTTTTGAATTAAGATTTCTAAGATAGGCATATATAGCGTCGTTCTTTTTCTTTATATTTTTTTTTAGATCTTTTATAAAATTAGAAGAATTAGCTTTCTTAGAGTTATTATTTAAATTAGAAAAATTCTCTTTATTAGAATTATTGTTTATGCTTGAAGACTTTTCTTCTATATTTGAATTTTTATTATTTTTAATGTTTGAGGATTTATCTTTATTTAAATTATTTTTAAAAATTAAAAACTTTTCTTTATATGAAGTTTTGTTTGAAGCATTTTTTGACTCTTGCAATGTATCTTCATTTGATTTTTTATTTTTATAATTATTAATAATTTCTTCGGCAACTTCATCGGGAATCCCAGTTTCTATGCCATCATTATTTACTGGGACTTCTGCTTCTCTTTTAAGTCCTTTGCTATTTGAGGAAATATCAACAAAACCATCAAGTCCGGTTGACTTATGGCTTATCTTCTTATCATTATCACTAATTGAAGAACGAAATTCTTCAATTTCTTTATCATTTTCAGATCTCGTATCAATTTCTTTTCGCATCTAGGTGCTACCTCCAAGCAAAATATATAAATATGTAAATATATAGAAAATGAAAATTTAGATATTAATTATAGCATAAATATCATATTAAAAATCAGAGAATTAATTAATAATGAGTGAGTTTATATCCACTTTCCAGTCGGCCATTTATGATAATTAAGTAGGACATTTGTTATATTTAAACCGTCATTCCTAGAAATTGAAATATGAATTATATTAAGGTTATCATTTTTTTCAAGGAGGTATGAGCAGGTTGTAAATTCCTCATCCCATTTCTCAGGTAAGGTTGCATTTCTATTTGTAAATAGATTTACCTTGGTATAAGCCTTAGCAAGCATTTTTATCAGAAGTTCATTTTTATTTTCAAAAGAAGGAATATCTTTTTCAATAGTATATTTTGCATTAAAAATTGATGCAGCGGTGCTATTTTCGTTATTTATCTGCTCAAGATAGGTCTTATCATATGCCTCTGTCAAAATATTCAATTTAATTGAGTAATCCTTTGTCTCTATACCGCTTATATAGTTTTTTCCATATATACGCAAGTCCTGATTTTTTGTATTATTTTCTTCGTTGTCATTAAAAGAGTAATCACCATTTTTTATCGTATATAAAATATTTGAAAGAGATTTAATATTTTCAGAGTTAAAAACAGTATTCGGTAAGGAATTAACATCGGAAACAACCTCATATTTATAAGATATGTCAGGATAATCCTTTTTATACTTCTTTACGAATTTATTCGATTTATTGTCAAGCCATTTTGTATAAGAATCAAGATCGTATTTGTTGATTAAAAGATCAAATTCAAGAGAACGAGGATTCAAATTACCATTGTCATCAACGGAGATATTAGCTATCTGAAAAATAGTAGATTTAGATCTGAGCCTTGTCAAGATTGATTGAAGCTGGGAAATAACGGATGGTTCCTTGTGTTTGCTTATTATATTTGCTGAAGGATTAATTCCATCAATTTTGATCTTGATCATCGTATCACAATTGCGATTTTCAACATTATTTTCATTATTTATTTCAATTTGTGAAATAGATCTTGCAAAAGATGAACGAGAAGAATAAGAAATATCATTAGAAGTCAAATAAAAAATATTTGATTCAGGTTTGATAAATTTAGGGTCAAGATTTTCCGCACCTATCTTTGAGTCCTTATCATTATTTAAAAATATTACAGTTAGTGGTCCGCCTGTAAGATTCTTATCATTAGCAGCAGCAACTATGTACTGGGCAGTTGATATATCGGATAAATTATTATTTATAGTCTGGTAATCAATATCAACACATATTATCGTAGGGGGAAGAGCTTCTTTACCATTCGTCGCAGGCTTTTGAAAGATAAGATTCTTATATTCGTCCATTTGGCTAGGTACACCTTGCCTTTCGGCCCAGTCGCTTATATAAGTTAAAATATCTTCAGTAGAATTTAGCTGCTCTATATTTGCTGATAGATCGAGAGAATAATTGTGATAAACCTGCTTATTCACCATATCAAACCTTTTTACAAGTTTAAATGATATGAAAAATATAATAGAAATAAGTATTATGAAAGTAAGAATAATTCTGCCTTTATGTTGAATATGATGATGTTTTTTCATATGAATAAAATCCTTTGTAAAAATAATTTTTTATAATCAATTATTTTGAATTATACTATTTTTTTTTATCAATATAAAGGTAAATAAGCTTTTAAAAAGCCCTCTATTAAATATTCCTTGCATTTCTTAAGTCTATTGTGTTATACTACGACAGTGTTTGAAACACACAGATTTTGAGTGTAAGGAGGTGCGGTGATGTCCCAAAAGTGTGAAATATGCGGAAAACAGCAAACATCTGGAAATTCTGTTTCCCATTCTAATAGACATTCTAGAAGAAAATGGAATGCAAATATTCAATCTGTTAGAATTAATGACAACGGCACAGTTAGAAAGGCAAATGTCTGCACAAGCTGCCTAAGGTCGGGCAAGGTAGACCGTGCCATTTAGGAGATAAAAGTTGTTTTGGTCCTGAACGCAGTATTGTGTTCAGGGCTTTTTATTTATAGGTGAAAATATGGAATCTATTGTTATTAACGAACTTGGTTCAATTGATATTTCTGAAGAACTCATAGAAAAAATTGTCTTATTTGAAATGATTAAGAATGATAAGATAATAATTCCTTGCACCAAGAATGGAAATATATTTAAGAGCAATGATTTTATGAAAACAAAGGATTCTTCAGGTGTAGTTTTTACATCATTTAATGACGAAGGGCTTTTGATAGAAATAAATTATATTGCAATTTTTGGAAAAAGCTTAAAGAAATCAGCGGAAAAAATATTTAATATAATCATAGATAGATTTATAAAAATGGGAATTAAGCCTCCTATAAAAATAATTGCAAACATTAGAGGAATAATTTCTGATAATATAGCTAGTAGAGATATTAAACTTATATGGCATAATGGGCTGATAGAGGTAGAAAAGCTTTGAATTACTCGGACTCAATTGAAAAATTAAAAGGTATAGGAAGCAAGAAGAAGGAAAAGCTTGAAAATCTTGGGATACATACTATCTGGGATTTGCTCAACTATAAACCTTTCAAATATCAAGATAGAAGAAATATAATTACTTCTGATAAGTTTATAATGGGAAAGCAAGTTTTAGCTTCCGGTAAGATTATTAGCAAAAAATTGATAAGAATTTCTAAGGGACGCAGTATGTTAGACTGCAAGATTATGGACAGTGGAGGAATATACTACCTTAGATTTTTTAATATGCCATATTTGCTTAAAAATATTAATATTTCAACTGACTATCTAATCTTTGGTGAAATAAGAATAACAAATGGGAAAAAGACTTTTATAAATCCTGAAATTACAAAATCGGAAAATAATCAGCTTAGGGGAATAATACCTGTATATAGATGCGTAAAAGGAATTACAAATAATGATTTTAGAAGATGGATAAAAGAAGCCCTTAAAAATCTTAATTTTGAAAATGAGTTAATAGATGAAAGTATTAGAAATAAAAGAAAGCTTTGTAAAGATGAGTTTGCATATAAAAATATTCATTTTCCTGAAAATATTAAGGCATATCAGGCTGCAAGATATAAGCTTTTTTATAATGAGATGCTCTCATATCAGATTGCAATTTTAAAAAGCAGGGAGCAAATTTCAAAAAATGGTATCGATTCTAGCATCATGGATATTGATATTTCACCTTTTATAAAAAGTATAGGTTTTGAGCTAACAAAAGATCAGATAAAAGCAATAAATGATATTGAAAAGGACTTAATTTCAGAAAAACCCATGAATAGGTTAATCCAAGGTGATGTCGGAAGTGGTAAGACTGTAGTATCTCAAGCTGCCATTTACAAGGTTGTAAAATCTGGTGGACAGGTGGCTTTTATGGTTCCTACAGAAGTTTTATCCAAACAACATTTTATTAATTTTAAAAAAGAATTTGATAGATTTGGAATTAAAACTGCAATCTTAACTGGCAATACAGGTGCTAAGGAAAGAAAAGAAACATTAGATAAACTAAAAGATGGAAGAATTGATATAATAGTTGGTACACATGCACTGATACAAGACGACATTTCATTCAAAAAACTAACGCTTGTTATAACAGATGAACAGCATAGATTTGGTGTTAATCAGAGAAAAAATTTAGTAGATAAAAATGAGGCAGTTAATATTATCGTTATGTCGGCTACTCCAATCCCAAGAACATTAGCATCTACAGTTTTTGGCGATATGGATTTTTCTATAATTAAAACAAAACCCAATGGAAGAAAAGAGATAATAACGAGGGCACTTGATAATAGCAAGAGAGAACTTGCTTATAAGGCTGTTGGTAAAGAGATCGAAAAAGGTCATCAGGCTTTTATAATTGCTTCTGCAATTTCAGAAAATGATTTTGAACTAGAGCCTGCAGAAAAGCTTTATAGAGAGATGAAGGCTAGGTTTAAAGATAGGAAAGTAGCACTTATCCATGGCAAGCTTGCTTTTAAAGAAAAAGAAGGGATTATGCAGGAATTTTCAATAGGAAATATTGATATTCTCGTTTCAACAGTTGTAATTGAAGTAGGAATTGATGTTCCCGGTGCCACTATAATGGTTATTGAGAATGCTGAAAGATATGGGCTTGCTCAATTGCATCAGCTAAGAGGAAGGGTTGGAAGAAGCGAAATACAAAGCTATTGTTATCTTGTAAGATATAGTAATTCAGAAAATGCAATATCTAGAATAAATGCTATGGTAAAGTTTTCTGATGGATTTGAAATAAGCGAAGAAGATTTTAGACTGAGAGGTCCTGGTGATATAACTGGCACAGTTCAGCATGGTATAGCGAGCAATATTATATCCGATATGTATCAATATCAGGACTTAGCAGACATCTGTTTAAAAGATGCAAAAGATATAGTGGACAATGATTATAAAGGCATCGATAAAGAGCAATTAAATCTTTACCTTTCAAATATTTATGGTGATTACAGTTATATCATTTAATCATTTATCTGATTAAAATCTAACTAAGAAGGAGAAATAATAAAATTTATTATGAAGATAGTATCAGGCGAATTTAAATATAGAAAAATAGAAATTCCAAATAATATTAGGCCGACAACCGAAAAAGTCAGAGAGGCAATCTTTAGTATTTTAAATAATCATATTTATGAGGCAATAGTGCTAGACCTATTTGCCGGCTCAGGTTCACTTGGACTAGAGTCGCTTAGCAGAGGGTCAAGAAAATGCTATTTTAACGAATATAATAAGGGAGTTTTGAATATTTTAAAGAAAAATATAAATGAATGTAAGGCTCTAGGTAGAAGTGAAGTATTTAATTATGATTTTAAGAGGTGCATAAAAATGCTACCTGAAAAACTTGACATAATTTTTTTAGATCCTCCATACAAAGATGGATATAATGAAGGTTGGTATCAAGATAGTTTTAAACTTATAGAAGAAAATAATCTTGCTAAAAATGACACAATTATAGTAGCTGAGCATTTAGAAAAATATAATTTAGAAGAAAAATATGGTTCTTTTGTAAGATTAAAGATAAAAAAATATGGCACAATTGGAGTAGATATTTATAAATATCAAAAATAAAGCATTCTAAATATATCTCAAATACTTCAAACATATTGCAATCACTGCAATCCTTTGCTAAAATGTATACGAGGAGGCGGAAATTTAATGAATAAAAGAGCCCTTTATGCAGGATCTTTTGATCCCATAACAAATGGTCATATGGATATTATAAGTCGTGCATCGGATATGTTTGATGAACTGACCGTAGGCATAATTGGAGGGCTTAAATCCGCACTTTTCACCTTGGAAGAGAGAAAGAATATCGTATCAATGGTTACAAAAGAACTTCCGAATGTTAGGGTTACTACCTTTGATGGACTTCTTGCCGATTATGTAAAAAAAGAAAAATTCGACTTCGTTGTAAGAGGTCTTAGAAATACATCTGATTTTAATTATGAAATCCAGATGGCACAGATGAATGCAAGACTTTATGGTGAGTTTGCAGAAACTATATTTTTAATGACAGACCCTAGATATTCATTTATAAGTTCTTCACTTGTAAAAGAGGTTGCTCTATATGGCGGTGATACGAAGGGACTGCTTCCGGATTATTCTGAGATGAAACTAATTCAGAAATATCGAGATAAATAGATAGGATTTTAAAGAACATATCAAAATATATTTTAAATAATAGGAGGACAGGTCATGAGCGATGCTTCAATTAAGGTAATATCATTATTAGATGAGCTTGAAGATTTAATTACTAATGCATCAAAGGTTCCATTTTCAGATAAGGCAGTTGTTGATTCTGACGAAATCGAGCAAATAATAGTTGATATAAGAGCTAATATGCCTAAGGATTTACAGCAGGCAAGATGGATAAATACTGAGCAGGATAGAATAATGGCAGAAGCCAAGGCGGAGTATGATAAAATCATTTTATCAGCTAAAAAGCAGGCGGAATTTCTTGTCGAAGATGCAGCAATTAAAAGAGAAGCATCGAAGAGAGCTGATGCTCTTACAGCTGAATCTGAGAATAGGAATAGATTTCTCAAACTCAAGACTTTTGAATATATAGATAAGCAACTATATGATATGCAGAGTGAGATACAAAAAATAGCAGGCGAATTTCTCCAGCCGATGAATGATAAAATGAATCAAATGCTCAGCGAAATAAATGAAGAAGTAAATAGCAATCGTCAAGAGATGAGAAGACTTGCAGACGGACTTCAAGATTCAGGAGTAAGTGAAGAATAATATGAAGGCAATAGGGATAGTTGCCGAATATAATCCATTTCACGATGGGCATAAGTATCAAATTGAAACATCCGCAAAGAGCTTTCTTGCGGATGTTGTTGTAATTGCTATAAGTGGAAACTATGTGCAAAGGGGAGAACTTGCTATTTGTGACAAATGGAAAAGAACTGAGATGGCACTTAGAAATGGTGCTGATTTGGTTTTAGAAATTCCGACTCAATATTGCCTTAACAATGCAGGAGTATATGCTAGGGCAGGAATTGAGATTTTTAAGAGCATGGGCTTAATCGATGCTATATCCTTTGGAAGTGAGATTGGCGATATTAACTTGATAAAAAAGGCATCATCGCTTGCCAATGAGAATAAGAAAGAGATAAATGATATTATAAAATCTTTAAATAATAAAGGTTATTCTTTTCCTAGGGCAAGGCAGATTGCATTTAATAGGCTATCGGGTGATAAGAGGCTTGAAAATGTATTATACTCAGCCAATGATACACTTGGAATGGAATATCTAAGTGCTTGGAATAATAGACCAGCTCTATGTATTAAAAGGAATGGAAGTTCAGCGACTGAGATTAGAAATTTAATTAAAAATGGCAGTTATAAATCCGGAACCCTACCAAAATCGGTTGAAGAGATATTATTTAGAAATATAAGTCTTTCGGATTATTCAAATTTTTTAAAGGAAAGAGATAAAAATCTGTTTGAGATAGCTAGATTTGAAATATTAAAAACAGAGGCGAATATGATAGATAAAAGTCCTCAAGGCGGAGAAGGCCTAGGGAATAGACTAAGAAAATCAGCCATAAAGGCAAGAACTTTCGATGAATTGATTGAATTAACCAAGAGCAAGAGGTATACATATACAAGAATATCAAGGCTTATTTTTCAAGTCCTTCTAGGCATTGATAACTTCGATTATTCAAATCCTGATTGCATTAGAGTGCTTGGATTTAATGATAAGGGTAGAGAGTTACTGCGAGAGATGCGAAATAGTAAAGATTATGAAGATAATGAAGATAGTATAAAACAAAATCTCGATATAGTAACCAATATAAATAAATATAATAAAAAAGAAAATTTTGATTTTGAAATCAAGGCAACAAATCTATATAATGCTATTAGTGATAATAACCTTGAAAAAGAATACGAACTTAGAAAACAAATTGTTAAAATAATTGACAATTAGAATATAAATGTTTATAATTTAGAATGTTGCAATTGACATAATACTTCGCCCGCAAGCGAAGTTTGATAAGTAAGGAGGTGTAGGCGATGGCAGTACCTAAGAGGAAAACATCGAAAGCTAGAACCAGTAGCAGGAAGTCTGCAAATATGAAGATGGACGCTCCAGGACTTTCAATTTGTCCTCAGTGTCACGAAGCAAAACTTCCACATAGAGTTTGTCCGAATTGCGGTTACTACGACGGCAAAGATGTAGTTAGCGCAGCTGAATAATAAGGCTTAATTAATGGTCCCGGCGAATAGCCTTGGACCATTTTTTATCATATAAGATATTATTCAAAGAAGGGAAAAAATGGCTAAAAATAATAAAAAAATTCAAAAAGAAATTCATGATAATAATATTAGAGAAGATATTAAGGCAATAATTATTCTTGCTATAGGTATATTCTTATTTTTAACAGTTAATCTAAATATAGCTGGCTCAGTTGGTGCGTTCATTCATGATGCTCTCAGAGGTACCTTTGGAGTTGTTGCTGTTCTAATATCAATTATTTTCATCATTATTTCCCTCTTATTATTTACAAAAAAATTAATTAGCTGTAATTACAAGACAATTATTTTTTCAATTCTCATCTTTATAAACCTCTGTATGCTAAATTCAATTAGATTTATAAATAGTGATGAAGTAAATATCACCACTGATTATATTCATGACTACTATGAAAGTGGGATAATTGGAGATAGTGGCGGTGTTTTAGGAATGGAGCTTTCCGGTATTTTTATTAAGTTGATTGGAAAAGCGGGTCTAATTCTTTTAACACTAACAATTCTTATAATTTCTTTTATTTTAATAGTAAATAAAACTTTTCCAGATATTTTGAGCAAGGCGTCTTTTAAAGAATCTAGAACTTCAAATGAGCATAGGTTTTCTAAAATTTTGTCAAAGATAAAAAAAGATGATAACGATGAAATTATCAATCTGACTAATTCTGACGAAATTATTCTTCCTACTGATGAGAATCAATATGAGGATTATAGGGAAAAAGAAAAACTCAGTATAAAACAACAGAAGATTATTGGATATGTAGAAGATGATTCTTCAATTGGTAAAGATGAAGATTTAGAACTAAAAAAAGATGAAATTGAAGATGAACATATTGCTAATGATAGAGATATATCCTATGGTTTAGATGGTTATGTTGATATTCCTAAATCATATGGACTTGACGGAATGGGGAAGATTAAAAAGGAAGATAAAAATTCGAGAAAAAAATCAGAGATACTAGATGATGAAGATAATATTGAAAAAGAAATTGAAAATCTTAATTCTGATATAAAATCGGATATTAAATATAAGTTACCATCAATTAGCCTTCTCAAAAGATCAAAAAGTAATAGCAGGGGAATGACATCTAGGCAGTTAAGGGATAGTGCTGAAAAGCTTGAAGACACGCTTAGAAATTTTGGCGTAGACGCGGGCATTGTTCAGGTTATACAAGGCTCCTCGGTAACGAGGTATGAAATTCAGCCTGCACTTGGCGTTAAAGTAAATAGCATAGTAAAGCTTCATGATGATCTGGCACTCAATATGAGAGCAAAGAGTTTAAGAATAGAAGCTCCTATACCAGGAAAGGCTGCAGTCGGAATAGAGATTGAAAATGAACAGCCTTCGCCTGTAACTATTAGAGAGCTAATAGATTCTGATGAATTTAAGAATGCTGAGTCCAAGATTTCTTTTGTTGTTGGAAAAGATGTATCTGGTAAAAATATAGTTGCAAACCTCAAGGATATGCCTCATATGCTCGTTGCAGGTGCTACAGGCTCAGGTAAATCCGTATTTATAAATTCTATAATAATGAGCATCTTATATAAGGCTAAGCCTGATGAAGTAAAATTGATAATGGTTGACCCTAAGGTGGTTGAACTAAGCAATTATAATGGAATACCTCATATGCTCATACCTGTAGTTACTGATCCGAAAAAAGCTGCGGCAGCTTTAAATTGGGCAGTTAATGAAATGGACAAAAGATATAATAAGTTTGCTGAATGCAGGGTTAGGGATTTAAAATCATTTAACAAACATATTGAGAAAAACAATCCAGAAGATACTAAGCTTCCGCAGATTGTGATTATCATAGATGAATTTGCTGATTTGATGATGACTGCTTCGGCTCAAGTTGAAACTGCAGTTGCTAGACTTGCCCAAAAAGGTAGGGCGGCTGGGATGCATATTATAATTGCAACTCAAAGACCATCTGTAGATGTTATTACCGGCGTAATTAAGGCTAATATTCCTTCGAGAGTAGCACTCATGGTTTCTTCACAGGTTGATTCAAGAACAATACTTGATTCATCAGGTGCTGAGCAATTAATAGGTAATGGAGATATGTTATTTAAGCCAGGAGATTATAATTCAGCTATAAGAGTTCAAAGCCCTTATGTTAGCGATGAAGAGATTTTCAGAATAATTGAATTTGTTAAAAATCAAGAATCTGCAAATTACAATGAGGAAGTAATTGAGAAGATTGAAACACCTGAGAAAGGCAGTTCAAATGATTCAGAAGATGAGCTAACCGGTGAAGCAATAGACTTTATATTGAATAAAAAAACAGCCTCTGTATCAATGCTTCAAAGAAGATTTAGGATAGGTTATAACAGAGCTGCAAGAATAATAGATGAGATCGAAGAAATGGGTATAATCGGACCTCAAGACGGTAGCAGAGGTCGTGAAGTCTTAATAAGTAGAGAAGATTATTATGGTGACGATTATGCTGAAGATGAAAGCGAGAAAATAAATGAATAAAAGTGTATATATTGATACGCTTGGCTGTGCGAAAAATGAATATGATTCTGAAGTTCTTTTAGCTTCTTTAATTGAAAAAGGTTTTGAAATGATTGACTCTCCAGAGGATGCAGATATTTTGATCGTAAATACCTGCGGGTTTATTGAAGATGCTAAGATAGAATCAATAAATCATATACTTGAAATGGGGAAGATAAAGGGCGAAGATAAAAAGCTTATCGTATGTGGCTGTCTTTCTAAGAGATACCACGATGAATTACTGAAGGAGATTCCTGAGGTTGATCTTTTCGCAGGGGTTAATGAATATGATAAATTACCCGATATAATCACTAAACTTACCTCTGAGCAATCTTTAGAATTTGAAGAAATAGATATTGTAGGTGATGAGCCAAGCACCTCTCTTGAATATAATAAAAGAAATTTAGAAACAGGTGTGCATTCAGCATTTCTCAAGGTAGCAGAGGGATGCAATAATACCTGTGCTTTTTGTGCTATACCTGCAATAAGAGGTCCATATAGAAGTAAAAAATTAGAAAATGTCATTAGAGAAGCTCATGATTTAGCCTCTAAAGGAGTAAAAGAGATTATTTTAATTGCTCAAGATCTGTCGGTATATGGAAGAGATTTGTATGGAGAAATAAAACTGGTAAGTCTAATTAAAGAACTTTGCAAGGTAGATGGAATTCGATGGATTAGACTTATGTATATGTATGATGACAATATTACCAGAGAACTGATAGAAACCATTAAAAGCGAACCAAAGATATGTAATTATCTAGATATTCCTATTCAGCATATATCGGATAATATTCTCAAGTCTATGAATAGAAAATCGAGTTCAAAGAGCATTAAAAATACAATTGATATGATAAGAGAAATAATACCAGATATGTGCATTAGAACCACCTTGCTAGTTGGTTTCCCAGGTGAAACATCAGAAGATTTCAGTGAGCTTATGGACTTTATTAAAGAAAATAAGCTAGATAGGGTTGGGGTGTTCAAATATTCTGATGAAGATGGAACAGAAGCCTTTAAGTTGGATAATAAAATAGATGATGATATAAAAGACCAAAGGCTTGCATCTATTATGAATGAACAGATGAAAATTAGCTTAAAAAAGAATAAAGAAAAAATTGGGCAAATAATGGAAGTGATAATTGATGAAATTGATGGGGGCAGTATTGCGGAAAGCATTGAATCATCCGAACCAATTTTCACATATATCGGAAGAAGTAGAAGCGATGCACCTGAGGTGGACTGTGAAATTACAATTACAAGCGGCAGGGAACATAGAATAGGTGATATTATTAAAGTAATAATTGAAGATGCTATGGAATATGATCTTATTGGAAGTGAAGTGGAGGATTAAAGATATGAATTTACCTAATAAATTAACTATGGCAAGAGTTTTAGCAGTTCCTCTTTTTGTACTAGCTTTTATAGAAAAGCATTTTTGGATTGCGATTTTATTATTTTGCCTTGCTTCACTAACAGATTTGCTTGATGGAAAAATTGCAAGGTCAAGAGGACTTGTAACAAATTTTGGCAAGATAATGGATCCACTTGCAGATAAAATTTTAGTTTACTCAGCCTTTGCTCTTATGGTTGAGAATGGTATGATACCAGCTTGGATTTTGATTATAATCCTAGCTAGAGAATTTACAGTTTCAGGAATGAGGACTGTTGCTGCTTCAGACGGACTTGTTATAGCTGCAGCAAAAAGCGGGAAAATAAAGACTGTTTTACAGATGATTGCCGTAATTACTCTTTTATTTTTGAATGTAATATCTTCAACTATAATTACCATAATAGCTTATATTTTCTTATATGCCTCACTAATAATGACAGTCTATTCGGGCTTTGAATATATAATAAAGAATAGAAAAGTATTTAAAAATAAATAAATACCTTCTCAAAATATACTTGCAATAATTGACTTAGGAAAGGGTTGCCATGAGAGCATCAATTATTTCAGTAGGAACTGAGCTTTTGTTCGGTCAAATAGTTAATACAAACTCTGCATATCTTTCAAGACATCTTAACTTGATGGGCTACGATGTCTTATTTCATTTTGTCGTTGGAGATAATCCCAAAAGACTTAGAGAAACCCTATATAGGGCAATGGATGAAACAGAGCTGATAATAACGACAGGAGGGCTTGGACCTACACAGGATGATTTGACAAAGGAAGTAATTTCAAGTTCTTTGGGAATTGGAATTGAAAGGAATGAAGAAGCATATAGGTTTCTTCTTAGAAAATTCAAAGATAGGAATATGACTTCTAACAACCTAAAACAGGCTAATATGCCCATTAATGCAAAGATTTTTCTCAATGAGGCGGGTACAGCTCCTGCTTTTGCAATTAAAAAAAATAATAATATTATCGTAAGCTTACCTGGACCTCCAATTGAGGTGAATTGGATTTTCAATAATGGATTAAAAGATTATTTGATGAAGCTCGCTCATGGTAATAAAAAGATGTACTACAGGGTAATAAGAACTATAGGAATTGGTGAATCTAATCTTGAGACTGTTTTAATGCCAATCATAGATAAACAGACGGACCCTACCATTGCAACTTATGCCAAAGAAGGCGAGTGTACAATCAGAATTGCTTCAAAGAGAGATAATATGGAAGAAGCAAAAATTGCAGTAGATAACATAATATCTAAGATAGAAAAATTAGCACCTGGCATTATTTATAGCTATGAAGATGAAGAATTAAATGAAGTGGTTCTAAAGAAACTAAAAATCCTTGGTTGGAAGATTTCTTCTGCAGAGTCCTGCACTGGCGGTCTATTTTCAGGAATGATTACAGATGTTTCAGGAGCATCTTCTATTTTTGAAAAATCAATTATTACCTATAGTAATAATTCAAAGGTGGATGAACTTGGTGTATCTCCTTTAACAATAAAAGAATATGGAGTAGTAAGCCCTGAGGTTTCAGTTGAGATGGCAGATGGGGTAAGAAAGGTATCTGGCAGTGATTTGGCACTTTCAATCACTGGAATTGCTGAAGAATCTAAGGATGGCGATGCTGGAACTGCTTACATTGGTTATTCCTATGGGGAAAAACATGGATATAAAGAAGTAAAGACCAGAAGAAACAATAGAAAATGGAATCGAAGATATTTTTCTCTTATGATGTTAAAATTAGCAAATGACATATTAAGTGAAGAGATCTCAAAATTAAACTAAATTTGCTAAATATATGCTTAAATATAATTGAACATATATTCGTAAACCTATATAATTAAGTGGTAAGTTTAGTAAGTTGAAATAAAAATCTACTATTTTAAAAAATATATATATGTAAAATCTTAAATAGTTTTATCTTGTAAAATATTCAATGTTTTTATTATGTATAATCTACAATCGTTTTATAAAAATTTAGATTTAGTGAAAAATCAATGGATTAGGAGGAAAGATGGCAAACAAGTCAAATAAGATTAATAAATTAAATATAGATACTAGTGATAAAGATAAGGCACTCAAAGAAGCCTTGGAGATGATTGAAAAACAATATGGAAAGGGTGCTATCATGAGAATGGGAGATGATAGCATCAAGACAAATGTCGAAGTTATTCCTACAGGTTCAATAAGCCTAGACATGGCAACAGGAGTAGGAGGGTATCCTAGAGGTAGAATTATAGAGATATATGGTCCTGAGTCATCTGGTAAGACAACGCTTGCACTACATGCAGTTGCCGAGGCACAGAAGATGAATGGAAAGGCTGCCTTTATAGATGCTGAGCACGCCCTAGATCCCGTTTATGCTAGAAGTCTAGGTGTTGATGTCGATGAACTTTTAGTTTCTCAGCCAGACACTGGAGAACAGGCCTTAGAGATATGCGAGATGCTTTCAAGGAGCGGAGCAATAGATATTATTGTTATCGACTCGGTTGCAGCCCTTGTTCCAAGAGCTGAGATACAGGGAGAGATGGGAGATTCCCATGTCGGATTACAGGCAAGGCTAATGTCGCAAGCACTTAGAAAAATCGCTGGAGCTGTTAATAAATCTAACACCTGTGTAATATTTATTAATCAGCTTCGTGAAAAGATAGGCATAAGTTATGGAAATCCTGAGACTACAACAGGAGGTAGAGCATTAAAGTTTTATGCTACTATGAGGCTTGAGGTTAGAAAGGGTGAAGCAATAAAAAGTGGTGATGAAACCCTTGGAAATAGAACAAAGGTTAAAATTGTTAAAAATAAAGTTGCACCACCATTCCGCAAGACTGAATTTGATATTATGTTTGGCGAAGGAGTTAGTGTGACAGGAGATATTATGGACGCTGCAGTAGATAATGAGATAATCGATAAGGCAGGCTCATGGTATAGCTATGATGGACAGAGAATTGGTCAGGGCAGAGAAAATGTAAAAACATTCCTAGCAGACAATGAAGAAATTCTTAAAGAGATTAAAACCAAGCTTTTAGATATATTAAAGCCCAAAAAAGATGAAAAAGAAGAAATAAAAGTAGATGAAGACGGAGTTGTAATAGAATAATAAAAATATTGACAATTCAAGCATTTAATGTTAAAATGCAACGGTTAGCCGCTCATATCGAGGTTTTAAGTGATATAAATTAGTGAAATACACACCTCGTGTGGCGAGTCTGGTATGAGGAGGAAATTATTAATATGTATGCAATTATTGAAACAGGTGGAAAACAATATAGAGTTCAAAAGGACGATGTTTTCCAAGTAGAGAAGATCAATGCAAAGGTTGGTGATGAGATAACCTTTGACAAGGTCGTTGCTATTTGTGATGATAATCTAAAAGTAGGAAAACCTTATCTTGATGGATATAAGGTTACTGCTGAGGTTATGGAACAAGGCAAGGGTAAGAAGATAATAGTTTTTAAGTATAAGGCTAAAAAAGACTATAGAAAAAAGAATGGTCATAGGCAGCCATATACTGCTGTGAAGATTTTAAGCATTGGCTTAGATAATATATCTCCAGAAGATAAGAAAGCAGAAATTAAAACTAATAAATCAGAAGCAACTTCTGTTGACAATGATGTTAAAGTATCTATGTCTATGAAGAAAGATGAGTTACTTGCTATTGCTGAAAATGCTAATATAAATATAAGTAAAAAGGCAACAAAACAAGAAATCATTGATGCGATTAATGGCACTAATTAATTATTTTTAGGACGGGAGGTGTACGAATATGTCAAGTAAAAAAGGAGTAGGTAGTACCAAAAATGGTCGTGATTCCGAGTCCAAACGCCTTGGACTGAAAGTAGGTGCAGGAGAATATGTAAGTGCAGGAAGTATTCTTGTAAGACAGAGAGGAACTAAATTCCATCCTGGAAATAATGTAGGAATTGGCGGAGATGATACACTTTTTGCTAAGGTAGACGGAAATGTTAAATTTGAAAGATATGACAAGAAACGCAAAAAAGTAAGTGTATATGAACCTGCAAAGGAAGCATAAATTTACATACTTAGACCCCTGCATAAGCAGGGGTTTTTTAAATAAAAATTAAAGGATTATAATAATATGTTTGTAGATAAAGCTGAGATAATAGTTTCCTCTGGTAAGGGAGGAAATGGAGCTGTTACATTTAGAAGAGAGCCTTATGTTCCTGATGGCGGCCCAGATGGCGGTGACGGCGGTGATGGTGGAGATGTTATTATCGCTGCTGACAACAATTTAAGAACCCTTATGGATCTAAAATATAAGAGAAAATACAAAGCTGAAAATGGTTCTGATGGAATGAGGCGAAAAAAATATGGTAAAAAAGGAAAAAATCTAATAATAAAGGTTCCTCTTGGAACTATGGTTATTGATAAAGATACAGGATTACTTATTAAAGATTTAAATGCAATTGGTGATTCAGTAGTTGTAGCAAAAGGTGGAAAAGGCGGAAAAGGCAATGTCCATTTCAAAAGTTCAACAAGGCAAGCTCCTAATTTTGCTGAATCTGGTGAACTTGCACAGGAAAGAGAGATAATTCTTGAATTAAAATTAATTTCTGATGTAGGCCTCGTTGGTTTACCTAATGTAGGAAAATCTACAATCTTGTCAGTTGCAACCAGCGCAAGACCTAAAATTGCTAATTATCATTTTACAACCATTGACCCTAATCTAGGAATAGTAGACTTTGTTGATAATAGTTTCGTTTTAGCCGATATTGCGGGAATTATTGAGGGAGCTCATAAAGGTCAAGGTCTAGGGCTAACCTTTTTAAAGCATATTGAAAGAACAAAAATTTTAATTCATGTCGTAGATGCAGCTGGTAGTGAAGGAAGTACGCCGCTTAAAGATTATAGAATTATTAATAATGAACTTAAACAATATGATGATAAATTAGAAAAGAAAGTTAAAATTATTGCAGCAAATAAGATAGATTTAATAAACTTTGATGATTTAGATAGTGATATTTTAAAAAACTATAATGAATTTATTGAAGAAGTCAAAAAAGAAGGTAAAATTGTTGTCCCTATTTCGGCCGCTACTAATAAGGGCATAAAAGAGTTGATGGGCATTGCTTTAAATAAGCTTGAAGAACAAAAAATTGAAGAGCAGAATTCTGACACAGAAAATAAAGAAATTCCTCTATATGACTTTGAAAAATACAATATAGACAGTGATTATAAAAACTTATATGCTTCAGTTGACGAAAATGGCACCTTTATTTTAGAAGGCAAACAATTAACCAAGATATTTAATTCAACAAATTTTAATGACATAAGCTCGTTAAGATATTTATATAAATATATAGTGAGAGCTGGCGGTATAAAGAAATTGAAAAAATTAGGTTTAAAGGAAGGAGATACAATAAAAATTAATGACTTTGAACTTGATTATACTGAAGATAGCGAAGAATAAATATAATTACTTTTTTTAATTATTGTTTAAAGAATTGTTCTTATTTTTTATATACACACTAGATATATGTATTTTTGAAAAAGATGTATTAATTCATACATCTTTTTTTTATTTATTTTAAAAATTTTTATATATTTATTAATCAACAAATTTTAAACACTTAAATATTCTTTGTTAATATTTAAATAAATATGGAAAAACTCTAAAGAAATTTATCATTTTTATAAATTTGAAAATTTAAGTAGCCTTTTATAGTATTTACAAAAATACGAGGAGGCGATTACTATGGAAAAAATTAGAGGCTTATTGCTTAAATATGAGATAGATAAAAAAACTGTTTTTAAGATAATTATATTAGCAATAATTTTAATTTCATCTTTAATTATAAAGTGCACAGCAAAGCCAAATACAAAGGTTATAGCTGATGATAATAAAAATAAAGATGTTAAAACAGAAAAATTAGAAGATAATATCATAATTGATATTAGCGGTGAAATAAAGAATCCAGGGATATATAAGATGAAAGGAAAGGTGAGGTTATATGAAATAATTGATAAAGCTGGAGGATTAAAAGAGGAAGCAAATATTAATTCTATCAATCAGGCAAGATATGTGAAAGACGGTGAGAAGATAATTATACCATCTTCGAGAAATTCTCAAGGCATGGACAAAGAAAGTATTTCTAATGAAAATAATCTCGTGAATATCAATACAGCTTCTAAAGAAGAATTACTAAAATTGCCAGGCATTGGAGAAGTCACTGCAGAAAAGATAATTAATTATCGTGATAATAATAATTTTACAAAGATAGAAGATCTAAAGAATATTAACGGCATAGGAATGGCTACATATAATAAATTAAAAGACTTGATATGCGTATAAACATATATTTTTCGAAGTATCTAAAGTTTATAAAGATAATAAGGAGGATATTATGAATATTTTAAATATAAAAAAGGTTAACATTGGCTTGATAGATGATAGTGATTTAATTAGAGAAATGTTATCAGAATGGATAAGTGAAAATGAACAATGTAATATATTATTTAAGCTTAATAATGGAGCATTTGTTCAAGAAATGATTGAGAAGTATAAACCGGATATTTTGGTTTTAGATGACGCAATGCCAATAAAAGGGGGATTTGATGTCCTAAGAGATTTAAACAACTTAAATAAAGAAGATCGACCATATGTGATAATGATGTCTGATATTAGAGATGATTTCATTTCAGAAGTAGCAATTAATAATGGAGCGAATGATTTTATTTATAAGCCTGTTACAAAGAATACAATACTTGCGAGAATTTCCATGTATTGTACTTGCTTTAACTTAGGTATTAAATTTGAGAATAAAAAAGAGGATATAAAATTTAAAGATTATGAGAAATTAAGAAAAATGACATACAATTTAATTGAAAAAGATAGAAAAATAAATATTTTAAATGAAGTTAACAAATTGCTACTTAAATCAAATTTTTCCACTTCTCACCTAGGATTTTCACATATGATAAATGCCATTGAAATTATTATTTTAAAGTATGGATCTGACTGCACGATGTCTAAACATATATATCCTGAAATTGCAAAGGAAAAAGGATTGTCGGAGTATTCTATTGAATATGACATAAGGCACGCAATTACAGAAGCATGGAAAAAGACAATAATAAAAAATCAAATTAGAGGAAGTCTTTTTGAAAGATATAAAAAAAGACCGAGCAATGCCGAGTTATTAAAATATATAGTGAATATAATTGAAATGAAACAATATGGGTGTTAATATTTAATTATGGATAAGAAAAAGATTGATAGAATTAATGAACTTGCTAAAAAATCAAAGTCGATAGGTCTAACGCCTGATGAAACTATTGAGCAAATGGAGCTTAGACAGGAATTTTTGGCAGAGATTAGGAATGATGTCAAAAATCAATTAGAATCTATCGAGATAGTAGATTAGATAATCAAAGAATGAAATTACTATATTATAAGGATATAGCTTATTAATTTGCAAAAAATTAGACAAGAAAGATATTCGGATGTATAATTTAAAATAGTTTTTTGAAATAGATTTAAAACTATTAGGAGAGGTATATGGATAAATTAGGGCTTAATGAAATAAGAAAAAAGTTTATAGATTTTTATGTAGAAAAAGGACATTATCCTGCGAAGAGTGCGTCATTAATTCCAAGAAATGACAAAAGCTTGCTAATAATAAACTCAGGAATGGCACCTCTCAAAGCTTATTTTGCTGGAACTGAAACTCCTCCGAGCAAGAGAATGACAACCTGTCAAAAATGTATAAGAACGGGTGATATTGACAATGTCGGAAAGACTTCAAGACATGGAACTTTTTTTGAAATGCTTGGTAATTTCAGCTTTGGGGATTATTTCAAAAAAGAAAGCCTTAGCTGGGGCTGGGAGTTCATTACTAAGGAGCTTAATATGCCTAAGGACAAGCTCTGGGCAACTATTTATGAGGATGATGATGAAGCCTTTGAAATCTGGAAGACTTTAGGAATGCCAGAAGAAAGAATTGTCAGACTTGGAAAAGAAGATAATTTTTGGGAGATAGGACTAGGCCCTTGTGGACCATGCTCAGAAATTTATTATGACAGAGGTCCGGAATATGGCTGTGATGATGAGAATTGCAAACCGGGCTGTGAATGTGATAGATATATTGAATTTTGGAATCATGTATTTACTCAATATTCTAAGGAAGTTGATGGTTCATATTCAAATCTAGCTCATCCTAATATTGATACTGGAATGGGTCTAGAGAGAATTGCCTGCATAATGCAAGGGGTTGATTCGATTTTTGACATTGATACCATAAAGCATACTGTAGACGCAGTATGCAAGCTAGCAAATATAAAATATGAAGATGGAAATCCTTCAGAAGATATGAGCGTTAGAATAATTACTGATCATCTTAGGTCTGTTACATTTATGATTTCAGATGGTATATTGCCTAGCAACGAGGGCAGAGGCTATGTTCTTAGACGACTTATAAGAAGGGCTTATAGGCATGGAAAGCTACTTGGCATTGATGGTAAATTTTTAAGCACACTTGCTACTAGCGTAATTGAGGTAAGCAAAGATGCTTATCCTGAATTGCTGGAGAAAAGAGAATATATCAAGAAAATACTAGGAATTGAAGAAGATAAATTTAATAAGACGCTTGATAGCGGTTTAAATATTTTAAATGAATATATAAAAGATATTAAAAAATCAAATGATAATATACTTAAGGGTGAATATGCTTTTAAATTATATGACACATATGGTTTTCCAGTTGAAATGACAGAAGAAATTCTATCAGATAAGGGCATAAGCGTTGATATTGAAGGATTCAATAAGTGCATGACGAATCAGAAAAATCTCGCAAGAAATAATAGAAAATCTACAGAGGATGAAGCGTGGAAAGAATCCGCAGACTATAGTAATTTAGACAAAACTATTTTTACTGGATATGAAGAAACGACTACTGAAGCAAAATTAATTTTCTCAGGTGATTATTCATCAAATGTAAGATTGCTTATTTATGACAAAACCCCATTTTATGCTACAAGCGGTGGTCAAGTAAATGATACAGGATTAATTATTACAGGAGATAGAAAATTAAAAGTTACAGATGTAATAAAAGAAAATGGTATTATTATTCATCTTATTAATTCTGAAGATTATAACGAAGCTAAAGCTATTTCGATTGATTCTAGATCAAAATTAATTGTCGATAAAAATAGAAGGCATAAGATTGCAAGGGGCCACAGTGCGACACATCTTCTTCATAAAGCCTTGAAAAATGTTTTAGGAGACCATGTAGTTCAGGCAGGGTCATTTGTAGATGATGAATATTTTAGGTTTGATTTTAATCACTATGAAGCTATGACAGAGGACCAGATAGATGAAGTACAGAAAATAGTTAATGAAAAAATTGATGAATTTCTACCTATAACAACTAATGAAATGGAAATCGAAGAAGCAAGAAAATTAGGAGCAACAGCAATATTTGGTGAGAAATATGGGAAGATAGTCAGAGTTGTTAAGATGGGAGATTTTAGCATCGAATTTTGCGGAGGAACGCATTTAAATAACACCGGCATGATAGGTGCATTTAAGATAGTAAGTGAAGCAGGAATTGCAAGTGGCATTAGAAGAATAGAAGCCGTTGTCGGCACCAAGGTATGGGAAAAGCTTGAACTGAAAGAAGATCTCATCTATGAATTATCTAATGCTCTTAAGGCAAAAGAAAATGATTTATTGCATAGGATAAACCAGCTGGTTATACAAAATAAGGACTATGAAAAAGAAATAAGGGAATTTAAAAAATCTGAATTATCTACTTCCATAGATGAAATAATATCTTCTGCCAAAAACATTGGTGACAATATTAAATATATGACATATGAGTTTAAGGATATTGAAGTAGAACAGCTTAGAAATTTGTGTGATGATATTAAATCTAAAATTGAATCATCTATAATTGCACTATCAACAATTAATGATGGCAAAATTGTATTTATTTTATCAGTTGCAGATAACCTTGTAAGCCAAGGGTATAATGCAGGTAAGATGCTTAAGGAGTCTGCTAAAATTGCTGGAGGTGGCGGAGGAGGAAAGCCAAATCTTGCACAGGCAGGAGCAAAAGATAGGTCAAAGATAAAAGATGTATTTTCTAAGATAGAAGAATTAATAGGAGGACAGTAAAGTGGATAAAGATACCTTATATTTTAAGAATTCAAAATCAAAGATGACAAATAAGGAAGTTCTTAATAAAATATATAAAGCTCTTGAAGAAAGAGGATATAATGCGATAGATCAGATAGTAGGATATATGACATCTGGAGATCCATCATATATAACAAGTCATAACGATGCTCGTAATTTGATACTTAGAGTTGATAGAGATGATTTACTTGAAGAAATATTAAGAGATTATCTTAAAATCTAAAGGTTATAAATATGAATAAGAGAATTATCGGGCTTGATGTCGGTGATAAAACCATCGGCGTAGCTATTAGTGATCCTTTGCGTATTATTGCACAAGGCGTTACAACCATTGATCGAGTTGGAATAAGGAAAGATACGACAAAGATTATTGATTTTGTAAAAGAATATGACTGCGATACTATTGTAATAGGACTAAATATAAATTTAAATGGAACTGATAGCGTGCAAACAAAAAAAGTCTATGATTTTAAGACCATGCTAGAAAATAAATTAAGAAGCACAGGATTATCCAAAGTAAAATGTATATTTGAAGATGAGCGTTTTACTACTGTTATAGCAGAGAGAGTATTAATAGATGCAGATTTAAGCAGAAAAAAGAGGAAAGAAGTTATTGATAAGCAATCTGCTATTATAATACTTCAAAGCTATCTAGATAGTAATGGATCCAATATCTAATTAGCTTATCTTGTTCTTATTTTTGCATTAATATATAATATCAATATAATAATAAAAAATTTAAATATGAAGGGAGTCTTTAAGTGGGAAGACATGGTACAATAGCAAATAGAAAATCAGCACAGGATTCTAAGAGGGCAGCTATATTTACAAAATATTCAAGGCAGATAATGGTTGCTGCAAAGGATGGTGGAGATCCTGAATTTAATTCTACGCTTAGGGTTGCAATTGAAAAGGCAAAATCAATTGGTATGCCTAATGCAAATATAGAAAGGGCAGTGAAGAAAGGTTCAGGAGAACTCGAGGGAGAATCTTTTGAAGAACTTACATTTGAAGGATATGGTCCAAGTGGTGTTGCAATAATAGTTAATGCTTTGACTGATAATAAAAATAGAACAGCATCTTTTGTTAGATCTACATTTGATAAAAATGGTGGGAATTTGGGCACACCAGGTTGCGTATCTTATATGTTTTCAAGAAAAGGTGTTATAATTATTGAAGCAAAATCAGAAATTGATGAAGATACCATAATGATGGATGCTCTTGAAGCGGGAGCAGAAGATGTTATTTCAAATGAAGATAATTATGAGATAAGGACAGAACCTTCAGTTTTCAGCGATGTACATAAGGCAATGTCCGATGCAGGATATGAAATTGCAGAGGCAGAAATAGAACATATACCATCTATGGAAGCGAGCGTGTCTGATGATGATATAAAATCATTAAGCAAGCTTATAGACACGCTTGAAGATAATGATGATGTTCAGAGCGTATATTATAATTGCGAATTGTAATTAGCAAAGATTTAGATATTATATAAATAATTACCTGAAATATTTGTTGGGAATATTAATTGAACCTACACATATTGCACGGGACTGCGGGTCTATTTATTTATGAAATGCCCAATTGGGACTTCAGATAATAAAAAGCAGCAGGTACCCACCCTTTTCTTAGATAGGGCGTCAATTATGTGACCTGACGGTATTTCGGGTTTTATTTATAATTATTTAAACTAATTTTGATATAAAAGATATATGTGATAAACTGTAAAAAAATATCTATTGCTATTAGGGTGATTATTATGAAATTTCAAATTATTAAAGTATCAGACATTGAGGGATTTAAGTTAGGTAATGCACAAGATTTAAAAGCTGGCACCGGTTGTACGGTAATCATTTCAGAAGAAGGTGCTCTTGCAGGAGTTGATGTAAGAGGCGGTGCACCGGCAACTAGAGAAACAGATTTACTTAAAAGCGAAAATACAGTTCAAAAGATTAATGCCGTGGTTATTACCGGAGGAAGTGCTTTTGGACTTGAATCAGCTTCTGGTGTAATGAATTATCTCGATGAGAAAAATATTGGATTAAAGGCTTCTGGTATAAATGTTCCTATCGTTTGTTCTGCCTCATTATTCGATTTAAATGTTGGTTCAAAATTTGTAAGACCTGACATTGGGATGGGGAAAAAGGCTGTAGAAAACGCATATATGAATGAGTTCAAATCGGGTAATTTTGGGGCAGGAACAGGAACAACGGTAGGAAAAATTTATGGAATTGAAAGATCCATGAAAACAGGCCTTGGTACATTTGCCTGTCAGATTGATAATCTCCAAATAGGTGCTATTACAGCAGTAAATGCAGTAGGAGATATATATGATGATAATAATAAAATAATAGCAGGTCCTTTAAGCGAGGATAAGACCGAAATATTAAGCACAATTATGGCACATAAAGAAAGAATCTTAGGAATAAACAATAATTCTAATGCTAATATTGACATTTCAGGAAATGGACATTTAGAAAAAAGTTTTCTAGAAAATGATATTTTAGAAAAAGACATTTTAAAAAATGATATTTCTGAAAATGATGATCTAAAAAATATTTCAGAAAAAGACATTTTAGAAAAAGATAATTTAGAAATAAAAAGTATAAAAAATGATATTAATGATGAATCTGAAAATAAAAAAATAGCTAATATAGAAGATAAAAAAATTACTGATGAAATACTTAGAATAGAAGGAAGAAATGGAGAGGGAATACTTCCTATTCCTGATAATAATAAGCCAAATGAAATTAAGATATTAGAAGGAGATTCATTATTTGGTGATGAAGATGATATGATATTTAACACGACCATCTCATGCTTGATTACCAATGCAAAGCTTACAAAGGTGCAGGCTAATAAGCTTTCTAGCATACTTCATGATGCATATGCAAGAGCAATAAAGCCGGTACATAGCTCACTTGATGGTGATACAATTTTTGTTATGACAACGGGAAAAGTAGAAGCTGATTTTGATTCATTAGCTGCATTATCAACGGATATTTTACAATATGCAATAATTAATTCAGCAAGAAATGCGGAGCCTGCCTACGGCTTGAAGTCAGCAAGCTCCTTTTTAGAAAAATAGAGGGAAAAATGAATAAAGATAAATTAGTTATTATAGACGGAAACAGCTTGCTCTTTCGTTCATATTTTGCTATGAGACCAATGGTTACAAAGGACGGATTTCATACGCAGGGTATCTTTGCTTTTATAAATATGCTTGAAAAGATATTAAATGATTTTAAACCAACTTATATAGTTGTAGCCTTTGATGTGGGCAAAAAAACATTTAGACATGATATTTATAGCGAGTACAAGGCTGGAAGAATGAAGACACCTCAAGAATTAATTGATGAGATACCAGTTCTTCATGAGATTCTTTTAGCTATGAATATCAAGATAATGGAAATGGAGAATTATGAAGCAGATGATATTATTGGAACTGTTACAAAAGAGGCGAGCATAAATAATATAGAATCCGTCGTCATTACAGGAGACAAGGATGAATTGCAACTTATTGATGATAATGTCAAGGTCATAATTAACAAACGAGGAATGACGGATTTTGATTTATATGATAAATCAGCTATGAAAGAAAGATATGGGCTCACGCCTAGCCAATTTATAGATTTAAAAGGTCTAATGGGAGATAGCTCCGATAATTTACCTGGTGTATATGGTGTTGGTGAAAAAAAGGGAATCCAATTATTAAAAGAATATGGGAGTCTCGATGAAGTCATAAAAAACAAAGATCTAATAAAGGGTAAGCTTGGAGAAAATATAAGGGATAATGTTAAAGAAGCCCTTATGACCAGAGAGCTTGCTACAATTAATAGAGATGTACCAATTGAGATAAATTGGAATGAAATTAAATATATTGAACCTGATTATGAAAAATTAATAGAGATATATAAAAGACTTGAATTTAATTCATTTTTAAAAAAAATATCTCAAAATACAAATAATAAAGACGAAAAATTAAATTCAAAATTTTCCAAGATAAAAAATATTAAAATAGATAATTTTCTGGAAAAACTAAAAAAAGATGACTCAATAATTATCTATATTGAATCAAATAATGACCATTTAAACGATGTTAAAGTTAGAAATTTATATCTCTACAAACCTGAAATTGAGTGCATAAGCCAATATAAAGTTGATAGCATAGGTGGTTTAAAAAAGATATTAGAAGCTCTCGTAAATTTAGATTGCAAAATCATTGGACATGGACTTAAGGAGCAATTTTTTTCACTTAAATCAATAGCAAGCGATATTGCAAATAATTTGAAAATAAGCCACGATACAGAAATAGCTGAATATATTCTTGAGCCGAATAGGTCCAGATATGATTTAGATAAGATGTTTTTAAGTTACTGTGGAGAAGTAATTGAGTACGAAGAAAATACAAAATTAAATAAACAGCTCACCTTATTTGATAAAGATGAAAATAAAGAAGCAGACGAAAATATTATAAAAAAGCGACTTTTTGCAATAAGTAAGGTTTATGAAAATCAGAGAAATGAAATAGATGATAGGGGACTGAATGACATATATTATAATTGCGAATTACCTCTTATAAAGGTTCTTTCAGATATGGAGTTAAATGGAATTATTATTGAGGAAAAAACAATTATTAACATAGGTGAAGAGCTTGAAATTAAGATCTCCGAATTATCTAAAAGGATTACCAGGTTAGCAGGGAAGGAATTTAATATAAGCTCTCCAAAACAGCTAGGAATAGTTCTATTTGATGAAATGAATTTGCCATACCCTCAAAAAAGCAAGGGGAAAAATGGATATTCAACCGCTGTTACAATACTTGAAAAAATAATAGATGAGCACGAGATAATTTCTTTAATTTTAAAATATAGAAAATATACGAAATTAAAAAGCACATATATAGATGGACTTATAAAACTTATCGCTAGCGACGGAAGAATCCATCCTCATTTTCAGCAAACTGTAGCTGCTACAGGCAGGCTAAGTTGCACTGAGCCTAATTTGCAAAATATACCTTTCAGAGATGACTATGGAAGACTTATCAGAAAGGCGTTTGTAGCAGGCTCTGGAAGGACGCTTATCAGTGCGGATTATTCTCAAATAGAGCTTAGAATAATGGCAGCATTATCAGGAGATGAGGATATGATCGAAGCATTTAATCAAGGTAAGGATATTCATAGGATAACTGCTTCAAAGGTATTTGGCATTCCTATTGAAGATGTAAACTCATCTCAGAGATCTAGAGCAAAGGCTGTAAACTTTGGAATCATATATGGTATGAGCGGTTTTGGCTTAAGCGAAGATATTCATGTTTCAAGATATGAAGCTGATAATTATATTAAAGATTATTTTAATAAATATCCAAAGGTTAAAGAATATCTAGATAATCAAGTTGAGATTGGAAAAAAAGATGGAGAGGTACGGACTATCTATGGAAGAATAAGGCAAATACCTGAGTTTTCATCAAGAAAGTTTATGGAAAGAGAGCAGGCGAAAAGACTAGCAATGAACACGCCGATTCAGGGGTCCGCCGCCGATATAATTAAGTATGCAATGATTGCGGTATATAATGATTTGGTGGAAAAAGGACTAAAATCAAAGCTTATCTTGCAAATTCACGATGAGCTGATAATTGAAGCATATGATGATGAGATAGATGATGTTAAGAAAATTCTAAAAGGAAGAATGGAAAATGTGGCAAAACTGCCTGTTAAGCTTACGACAGATATTAATATAGGTGAAAGTTGGTATGATTTAAAATGATTGTCATAGTTATTACAGGAGGTATAGGCTCTGGAAAAACAGCAGTAACAGATTACTTAATATCTAAAGGATATAAGGTTATCGACACCGATTTAATGGCACATGAGATAACTTCAAAAAATGGTAAGGCGATTTCCTATATAAGAGATGTTTTTGGTGAAGAATATATTTTAAAAGATGGTAGCATGGACAGGGAAAAGATAAGGAAGCTAGTCTATAAGGATGAAAATAAGAAAAAGCTTCTAGAAAAAGGGACTACTGATATAATTATTTCCGACACTAAAAAAATGATTGAAGATTACAGGAAGAAAGGGCTTGAAATACTATTTGTTGCAATACCTCTTTTTTTTGAAAATGGAGGCGAAAAGGAGAAGTATTTTGATAAAATATGGCTAGTTTGTTCGGATATAGAAAAAAGACTTAAAAGAATTAAAAAAAGAGATAATCTTGATGAATATATGATAAAGAAGATAATGAAAAAACAGATGCCTGACAAAGATAAAGAAATAAAGTCCGATGTAGTGATAAAAAATTCCGGAACAATAGAAGAATTGCACCGGAAAATAGATAGTCTATTATTCAATTTAAATGAGAATAATTAGAGATTAGCTCTTTACTTTACTATTTGCTTTGCTCTTTTATTTTACCTTTCTTTAAATCACGCTTTCTCGTTCCATTTAAGTCAGCAACTGTAATTCCTGCATATGCTAGAATAATATTTACAATAGGCATTAGGTAGTTAAATATTGCAAAAGGAAGATATTGGAATGTTCCTATCTGCAAAGTAGATTTTATAAATGTGCCACAGGTATTCCAAGGCACTAGAGCTGAGGTCACTGTGCCTGAATTTTCAAGAGCACTGCTCAGCGTTGCAGGGCTAAGATTTCGTTCTTCAAATGCCTTTTCATACATTCTTCCAGGCACAACAATTGAAATATACTGCTCGGGCATTGTAATATTGCTTGCAAGGCAGGTTGCTTCAGTTAGAGTAACAAGTCCGCCATCACTTTTTATATGCCTTAATATTCTATTTACTATCACATCAAGTTGCTTTGTTTCTTCCATTATTCCGCCAAACATCATGGAAATTATAGTAAGTGAAACTGAAGATAACATATTAGTAATTCCACCTGTTGATAATAATTTATCTATGGATTTAACTCCTGTATCGCTTGTAAATCCGTTCATTCCGCAGTCAAGAATATCACCTAAAGTGCAGCCACTTCTTTGAAAGATGAGCCCTAGTATGCTTGCTGATAATATGCCTAAAACAATTCCAGGTAAAGCAGGAGCTTTTTTTATTACTGCAAGTATAACGATAATTGGTGGCAAGAGAAGAAGAGGATTAATATTAAAATTATTGCTTAATCCTTCGCTTATTATTTTTACAGAGCGAATAGAAGCATTGCCAAGGTTTGAGGAAAAGTGTAAGCTGAGACTTCCAAAAAATATTATACTTATCACATAGGTAATAGTTGTAGGGAAAATCATAAATCTTATATGAGAAAAAACATTGCTACCTGACATCGCAGGTGCTAGGTTTGTCGTGTCTGAGAGGGGTGACATTTTATCGCCAAAATAAGCACCTGAAATAACAGCACCTGCCGTTGCTGGAAGTGGAATGCCAAGTCCTTGTGAGATACCCATTAAAGCCAAGCCCATTGTACCCATTGTACCCCATGATGAGCCTGTGGCAAGTGAGGTTATTGAGCATATTAACAAGGCAGCTACTAAAAAAATCTTTGGAGATATTAATTTAAGACCATAATATATCATTGTTGGAACTACGCCTGATACAATCCATACTCCAATTAGTATTCCTATGACTATCAATATCATAATTGATCCCATAGCTCTTGAAATTCCTTTTACCATAAAGGACTCTATTTTATCCCAGCTATATCCTAGGTGCATAGCCATAATTGCAGCTGATATAACCCCTATAAACATAGGAACATGAGGTTCAGTTTTAAATACAATTATTCCTATTGCCATAATAGCTATTAGGGTCAGAAAAGTTAATATTGCTTCCCAAAGCTTAGGAAGTCTTTCTTTTTTATTATCAATATCCATGATTTCCTCCAATAATTTGTTATTTTACCATATATCTATAGCTTGTGCTTATAAAAATTTAGAATAAAAGGTATATTTTTTTAAAAAGATTTGATTTTTACTTTTTTATTGGTATAATATTTAGGTAATTTCGTGCGGCTGTGGCGGAATAGGCAGACGCGCATGCTTGAGGGGCATGTGGGAGACCGTGCTGGTTCGAGTCCAGTCAGCCGCACCATTTTTTTATTATAATAATCTATATAATACTAATACTAAGCCGATGTGGCGGAATTGGCAGACGCGCGGGATTCAAAATCCCGTGATAGAAATATCGTGTGGGTTCGACCCCCACCATCGGCACCATCACATTATTATTTCACAAAAATGAAATGGAGGATTTTATGAGAGGTAATGCACAAGCAATAAATTTAATTCTTATTGTAGTATTTATAGCCGTAATTTATTTTTTGATGATAAGACCTCAGAAAAAAAGAGATAAAGAGACAAAGGCTATGAGAGATGCACTTAAACCGGGCGATGAGATTTTGACAATCGGAGGTATTAAGGGTAAGATTGTTAGGATTAAAGAGGATACAGTTACTATAGCTGTTGGAGCTGATAAGGTAAAACTTGAGTTTGTAAAGTCTGCTATAGGCACTGTATTAGATAAAAAAGCTGACAATGCTGAACCTAAGAAAGAAAAGTCTCAGAAAGCAATTATTGAGGAAGAAGACAATACTCCTAAGCCTGATAGGAATAAAAAAGTTCGTCCTAAAAAGCTTAATAAAGATGAAAAAGAAGATAAAGAAGCAAAAAAAGAAGTAAAAAAAGAAATTAAGAAAGAAGAACCAAAGAAAGAATCAAAAGAAGAAAAGTAAGAATTATTTTATATTTAAGCGTTGCCCATGCAACGCTTTTTTATTTATTTATTTATAGTTTATTTACTAATAGTATTTTTATGCGACTTGTCGTATGAATTTTAAGATTTACACTTATAATTTATAGATAAAATAATAAAGTGTAATGCTTGAAAACACAAGACTTTTAATGTAAAATAACATGATATATTTTTATTTAATATAGGAAGAAAATCATAAATTTATTATTTAACGAAAGGTTATAAATAATATGAAATCAGCAACTAAAAAGTTTTTTGCAATTCTAATACTATTTGTTTTAATTTTTGGGTGGATATTTTCTATAACGGGAGCTGGTCCATTTAAAAAATTATCTAAACAGTTAAAATATGGATTAGACATCAATGGCGGAGTATATGTTCTATTAGAGGCTAATACAAAAGAAAAAGGAACAGAACTTACCAAATTGATGGAGCAAACAAAGACTGTAATCGAAAATCGTGTAAATGCGATGGGAATATCAGAGGCGGCAGTATCTATCGAAGGTTCTAAAAGGATAAGGGTTGAGATGCCGGGAGTTAAAGATGCAACAGAAGCCATTAACCAAATTGGTAAAACGGCACAATTACAATTTTTGCTCGCTGACGGCACCCCTGTAATGACTGGAGAAGGCGTTAAGAATGCAAGTTATACGACGGATTCACATAATGGTGGATATAAGATAACCATGGATTTTACGGCAAAGGGTCAAGATGCTTTTGCTAATGCAACTGAAAAATCATCAAGCGGAAAGGTAGTTCCAGCACTTCGCGATGAAAATAATCAGTTAGTAGATCCTACAGCCATTGTTATAATGCTTGATGATAAGGTTATATCAGCACCGACAACAAAAGAAAAGATTTCAAGCTCAACCTGTGAAATAACTAGAAATGGTGGATTTAAAGAAGAAGAAGCAAAGACAACCTCAGGACTTATCAGAGGAGGAGCACTCCCTGCTTCGCTAACAGAAGTTAATTCATCTGTAGAAACGGCAACAGTAGGAGCTAACGCTCTAGAGCTCAGTGTCAAGGCAGGTCTGATAGGACTTGCAATAGTATTCCTCGTCATGATAATAGCCTATGGTGCCCTCGGCGTGGTTGCTGACATTGCACTTGCCTTATATATTTTACTTGACTTATGGATAATGTCTGCCTTAGGAGTTGTTTTATCGCTACCAGGCATAGCAGCAATTATTTTATCTATAGGTATGGCTGTTGACTCAAATGTAATTATATTCACAAGAATTGCAGAAGAAATAGAAAAAGGTAAATCTATAAGGGTCGCTGTTGATAGCGGTTTCCATTCAGCTCTATCTACTGTAATAGATTCTCAGACAACAACGCTTATTGCTGCAATAGTACTTTACCTAATAGGCACAACATCAGTTAAGGGATTTGCGTTGACTCTTATGATTGGTACAGTTATTAGTATTTTTACCGCTGTATTTATTACTCAGCTCTTTGTTACGCTAATGGCTGATTCCAAAAAACTTTCAAAAAATAATTTCTTTGGAATTAAAAAAGATGGAAAAGCAAGATATAAATGGAAACATCATATTAAATTTATAAAAAATAGAAAGATATACTACCTTATAAGCTCATCAATTATCATATTAGGAATTATTTTTACAATCTTTAGAGGATTTAATTTTGGTATTGATTTTACTGGCGGTACAACAATACAGATGGACATGGGTAAGAAGGTTAGCATCGAAGAAGTTAAAGATACAATAAAAGATTATAAATTAAATCCTACGATTGTATATGCAGGAGAGGGAAATAAAGAAATTGTCATTAAGACAATAAAATCACTAAATGCAAATGAAAGGAATGAGGTAGTAAATACCATAGATAAAAAATATCATGTTGGCGGGATGGATGCTGTCCTTTCATCTGAAGAATTTGGACCAACAGTTGGAAAAACTTTGAGAAAAAATGCTGTTAAATCAATTTTAATAGCTGTATTCTTCATGCTTATATATATAAGATTTAGATTTAAAAATTGGAAATATGGTCTTTCAGCAATTTCAGGACTAGGGCATGATGTACTGGTTACACTATCATTATATGCTATCTTCGGATTTACCATAAATAATCCATTTATAGCTGGTATATTGACTGTTGTCGGTTACTCTATTAACGACACAATTGTTGTATTTGACAGGATTAGAGAAAATAGTAGATTTTTCAAGAGAAAAGAGCTTGAGACTCTCATAGATACATCAGTAAATGAAACTCTTACAAGATCAATACTTACATCACTTACTACCTTGGTAGTTATGATACCGCTTTATCTAATGGCAACAATTGAAATGAAGCAGTTCTTAATACCGCTTATGATTGGTGTAATATTTGGTACTTATTCATCTATATTCTTATGCAGTCCGCTATATTATGAATTTAATAAAAAAGATAGCATTTCAAGATATGATGAAAAAAGAAACAAAATTGAAAAGAAAAAGAAAAAAATCAATAAACCAAATGACGGAATAGTAAAATAAATCTATCGCATTGATTTTGCCTTAATGGAGGTAAACTTGGCAAATAATAATTTAATTCCTACAGCAGAACAATATATCGAGGATATAAAGGCAATAAATAATAAGTATGACGATCCGTCTGTTATTAAGGCCTTTAATCTAGCTGTTAAATTACATGATGGGCAATTTAGAAAGAGTGGTGAACCATATATTATTCACCCAATTGCAGTATCTAAAATTTTAGCTGGATTTGGAATTGATAAAGAAGCCTTGATTGCAGGGCTTCTTCATGATGCGGTTGAAGACACTGATTTCACAGAAGACGATCTAAAAGCTGAATTTGGAGATGAGGTGGCTCTCCTAGTTGATGGCGTTACAAAGCTTGGAAATATCAAATATGACTCAAAAGAGAAGATGCAAGCTGAAAATTTTAGAAAGATGTTTCTTGCTATGTCTAAGGACATAAGGGTTCTTATAATTAAGCTTGCTGATAGGCTCCATAATATGAGAACAATTGAATTTATGCCAAGTAATAAGATTGAAGAAAAGGCTATGGAAACGCTTGAAATCTATGCTCCTCTTGCAGGCAGACTTGGAATGTATAATGTTAAATTTGAGCTAGAAGACCTCGGATTGAAATATTTACATCCTCGCGAGTATGAAAAGCTATTAAAACAGGTTAATAAAAAGAAAGAACTCAGAGGAAAAATTGTAGTAAAACTAATTGAAGAACTGGAAGAACTTCTTAAAAAACAGGATATTGATTGTGAGGTAAATGGCAGATCAAAGCATCTATATAGCATATATAGAAAGATGGTAATGCAGAAAAAAGAATTAGATGAAATTTTTGATTTGATAGCTATTAGAGTCATAGTTGATAATCTTAAAGATTGTTATGCAGTTTTGGGGCTAGTACATACAAGGTGGATTCCTATACCAGGTAGGTTTAAAGATTATATTGCAATGCCAAAACCAAATATGTATCAGAGCCTACATACCACAGTATTAGATGACAAGGGTGAACCGTTTGAAATTCAAATAAGAACAAAAGAAATGCACCAGATTGCGGAATATGGTATTGCTGCCCACTGGAAATACAAAGAGGGAAATACCAAAGGAAGTTCTGATGAAAACGATAAAAAGCTCTCGTGGCTCAGACAGGCACTTATCTGGCAACAGGAATCAGATGATTCTCTCGAATTTTTAGAGACTCTAAAGATGGACTTGTTTGAAAATCAAGTGTTTGTTTTTACCCCTCAAGGCGATATTAAAGAGCTTCCATATGGATCTACTCCACTTGATTTTGCATTTAAAATACATACAGATATTGGTCTTAGATGTGTTGGTGCAAAGGTTAATGGGAAAATGGTTCCTATTGGAACGAAGCTAAAAAATGGAGATATTATAGAAATTATCACATCTTCAAATTCTTCAGGTCCAAGCATGGACTGGTTAAATATGGTTAAGAGTTCGCACGCAAGAAATAAGATTAAAAATTTCCTGAAAAAAGCGAACAAAGAGGAGCTCAATCTAAGAGGGAAACAGAGAATTATAGATTATATCAAGAAGAAAGGATATGACTCTGATTTAATTTGTAAAAATTCTTATATATTAAGGGCAGTTAAGGATAGTGGATTATTAAATGTTAATGAACTTTATAGCCAAATTCAGCATGGCGGTCAAGCACTAAATAAGCTTGCCAATAAACTAATTGGTTACTACGAATTTGATAATCTAAATGATGAAAAAAATGAGAAGAATAAAGAAGATAAGATTAATCAGGGCAACAATCTAAAATCTTTACAGGCATCATCCGATTCGGGAATTATTGTAAAAGGTGCTGATAATCTCATGATAAAGGTTTCTCACTGTTGTAGCCCTGTCCCTGGCGATGAAATTATCGGTTATATTACCAAGGGTAATGGAATTGCAGTTCATAGAAAGGACTGTCCTAATATTATTCATCTTCCAGAAGAAGAAAAAGAGAGATTAATTGAAGTAGAGTGGGATAAACCTAAGATTGGTCAGGAATTTTATGTGAATATTATCCTTGAGGGGCACGACAGAAAGGGTTTATTCAGCGAAATATCAAAGGCTTGCGACGATAAGGACATTAGACTTGCGGGCGTTATTATGAAACCTGTTGATGGCGGTGCAGTCTCAATGGAAATTACAATAGGAATTACAGAAACACATCAAATCCATAGATTGCTTGTTGCACTAAGAAATCTTGATGGAATTGATCAGGCATATAGAGCTAGGAGGTAGTAATGAGTATAGAAGTACATGGGTTTGATCAAAATATGTATATGGAAATGACATATGTAGGAATAGAAGAAAAGACTGGGAAAACTATATTAGTTGACCCTGGAACTTATAATTCCAAGATAAATAATATTATAGAAAATTCCAATGGACTTGAATACATATTTCTAACACATGGTCATGCCGACCATATATGCGAACTACCAATATATAAAGAATTATATCCAAAGGCTAAGGTTGTAGGCTCAGCAAAAGAAAAAATAATGTTTAATAATAGTAATATAAATATGGTATATCAGCTTACCGGTAAAAAGCTTGAATTCGATCCCGATATTTATGTTAAAGATGGAGATGAAATAAGCCTTGGAGATACAGTATTTAAGTTTATAGAAACTCCAGGTCATACCGAAGGTGGAATGTGTATTCTAACGGAAGAGTTGATATTTACAGGAGATACCTTATTTAGAGGAGATATTGGAAGATATGACCTTTATGGAGGAGATTTTTTAAAACTAAAAAATTCTATTATAAACAAATTATTTAAATTACCTGAAAATATTATCGTCTACCCAGGGCATGGACCTTCTTCATCTATTGGCCGTGAAAAAAGATATAATATAATGTCATCAATAATTTAAATGTATAGATTTTATATAAATAATATAGATAATGAATATCATTTTTCTGAGCTTATAAGGATATTTTTAAATAATGATGAATTTGAAGTTATTCCTGTTAACTTGAATGATGATTTTATAAAAAAATTAAATTTAAGATCTGACAGTTATTTTGTAGACTCGAATGAACAAAATATTTCAGATAGGAGAGATTCACTAAAAAGGGAATTATATAAAATTTTATCTAAAATCACAGGCAAGTCTTATTCATGGGGAACATTAACAGGCGTCCATCCATTAAAACTTGCTTATAAAGAAAAGCAAAAAATAGATGGTGATTTGCCAATTAAGCTAGAAGATAGAATTAAGCAATTAAAGTTAAATTTAAAAAATAGATATTTATTAGAAGATATAAAAGCAGATATTTTAATTGATATATTGAATTATCAAAATGATTTTGTAAAGGGAGCTGGAGAGGAATTGCCATATAATGATGGCAAGTTAGTAAGCTTATATATCGGGATACCTTTTTGCCCAACTAGGTGTTATTACTGTTCTTTTGCATCAGAAGTCACAAACTATTCTATTATAAAAAGCTATTTAAACTTGTTAATTGAAGAGATTAAATTTACTGGAGAAATAGCTATAAAAAATGGATATAGAATAGAGTCGCTTTATTTTGGCGGAGGAACTCCAACTATTCTTAACAATATAGACCTAGAACTTTTAATTAATACGACTATCAATGCTTTTAAGATAAATCCTGAAAAAACTGAAATTACTATTGAGGCGGGAAGACCTGACACAATAACAGGGGATAAATTAATAACAATTAATAAGTTCAATATAAATAGAATTAGCATTAATCCGCAATCATTAAATCAAAAGACCTTAGACATTATTGGCAGAAAGCACAGCGTAGATGATATTTATAATTCTTTTTATGAAGCTAGATTAAATAGTATAAGTATTATAAATTCAGATATTATAGCTGGCCTTAAAGGTGAAGAAGTTAGGGACTTTAAAAATTCGCTAGATGAAATAATAAAATTAGGGGCTGAAAATATTACAATTCATACGCTTTCAGTAAAAAGAGGCTCGGAATTAAAAGAAATCTCGCCTTATATATTTAGAGATGGCGAAGAAAAGGTTTATGAAATGTTAAGATATTCATATGATAAACTTAAAAATTCAGGATATAAACCTTATTATATATATAAACAAAAAAATCAGGTTGGAGGACTTGAAAATATCGGTTGGTGCAAAGAAAATGTGCACTCAATATATAATATTAGGATAATTGAAGAAAATCAGACCATTATTGCACTTGGTGCAGGGGGTATTGGTAAAAAATATCATCCTAATAAAAGTGAAACCGGTTTTTCGATCAAAAGAATTGCAAATCCTAGAAATTATAAAATATATATGGATAGATTTGATGAAATTTTAGAAAAAAAGAATTTGTATTTTTGATATATAAATTATTAAAGGAGATAAGATGAATATAAAAGCACCTAAGGGGACAAAGGATATTCTTCCAGCAGATTCATATAAATGGCAATTCATAGAGGACAATTTTTCAAAGATGGCTAGAGAATTCGGCTATGGTGAAATTAGAACTCCAATGTTTGAAAACACCGCACTTTTTAAAAGAAGCGTAGGAGAGACATCAGATATTGTTCAAAAAGAGATGTATACTTTTAATGACATGGGCAAAAGGAGCTTAACTCTTAAGCCTGAGGGAACATCTCCTGCGGTAAGAGCCTTTTCTTGTAGCACCGATGTTAGAGCTATTAAGCCACATAAATATTATTATGATACCCCATGCTTTAGATATGAAAATACACAAGAGGGAAGATATAGAGAATTTCACCAATTTGGAGTAGAAATTTTTGGTTCGGATTCTATGCTTTCAGATGCGGAAGTAATTGCCCTAGCAGACTCTTTTTTAAGAAAGATGGGAATAGATGATCTAGAACTAAGAATTAATAGCGTTGGTTGCAAAGAATGTAGACCTGTATATAGGAAGGCATTGCAAGACTATTTGATGCCTAATTTTTACAAATTAAGTGATGATAGCAAGAAGAGATTTGAAACAAATCCAATGAGAATACTCGATAGCAAAGAGGAATGTGATAAGGAATTAGTAGAAAATGCACCAACAATACTTGACTACCTATGTGATGACTGCAGAAAAGCATTTACTGATATAAAGCTCCTCCTTGATGAAATGAATATCGCTTATATTGTTGATTCGGGAATTGTAAGAGGTCTTGATTATTATACGAAAACAGCCTTTGAATTTATTTCAAAAAGACTTGGATCCCAAGGGACTGTGTGTGGAGGTGGAAGATATGACCATCTAGTAAAGGAGATAGGCGGGCAAGATTTGACAGGCGTTGGATTTGGAATGGGAAAAGAAAGACTTCTAATGCTAATGAGTGAAAATGGACATAATTTTGGTGGTATATATAAGCCGGACTACTTCGTAGCATTTGTATCTGATGAAGCAAGATTATATGCCATAAATCTTGTAAATGCTCTTAGAAATTCAGGTAAGTCTGCCATAATTGATGTATGTGAGAGAAAGTTAAAATCTCAGATGAAGCTTGCAGATAAGGTTGATGCAAAATATTCAATTATTATTGGAGAAGATGAAATAAATAGCAATAAATTGACAATTAAAGATATGACTACTGGAAATCAGATTAAAGTAGATAGAAATGAACTGCTTGAAGTTTAAATTAAATATAAAGCAATAAAGATTTATTATTAAATTAATAATAAATTTAAAATATAGTAATAAATAAAGTAATAATAAAGAGAGAGGATAGATGATGTCCAATATTTTCAAAAGAACCAATATGTGCGGAGAGCTTAGACTTAGTGATGAGGGTAAATCAGTCATATTAAATGGCTGGGTTGCAAAACAAAGAAGCTTAGGCGGACTTATTTTCGTTGACATTCGTGATAAAAGTGGGATTACGCAGATAGTTATAAATGAAAATGCTAAAGACGAATTGATTAAAATTGCAAAGTCGCTTAGGTCTGAATTTGTAATAGGAGTTAAGGGAATTGTAAGAGAAAGAGATTCAAAAAATACTGCGATTGACACGGGAGATATTGAGATTGTTGCAGATGATATTATCATATATTCAAAGGCTGAAACACCACCAATTTATATTAAAGATGATGACAATGCCTCTGACTCGCTAAGGCTTAAGTATAGATATTTAGATTTAAGAAAAAATAAGATGCAAAAAAATCTTTCTACAAGGCATAAGGTGTGCAAGATAGCAAGAGATTATTTTGATGATAATAATTTTACAGAAGTTGAGACGCCATATTTAATAAAACCAACACCAGAGGGAGCAAGAGATTATCTAGTACCTAGCCGGATAAAACAAGGTTCTTTCTATGCTCTTCCTCAAAGTCCTCAAATGTATAAACAACTACTCATGATTGGAGGAACTGACAGATATTATCAAATTGTTAAGTGCTTTAGAGATGAGGATCTAAGAGCCGATAGACAGCCGGAGTTTACACAAATTGACCTTGAAATGAGCTTTGTAGACCAAGATGAAGTGATAAGAATACAAGAGGGATTCTTAAAAAAGCTAATGAAAGAAATAAAGGGAATTGAGCTTAAATTACCGCTTCCAATGCTCTCATGGCAGGAAGCTATGGTTAGATTTGGTTCTGATAAGCCTGATACAAGATTTGGCTCAGAGTTAGTAGACCTATCGGAAGAGTTAAAGGATACATCATTCAAAGTCTTTTCTGACAACTTGATGAATGGTGGAGATATTAGAGGTATTTGTATTCCAAATGGAGCGAAAGAATTTTCAAGAAAGAAGATTGATAAGCTTACTCTTGAAGCAAAACAATATGGTGCAAAAGGAATTGTTTGGATAAAAAAGGAAGAGGGAAAATTCAATTCTTCCGTCAATAAGTTTTTTGATGAAAAAGAACTTGAAATTCTTATGAATAAATGTGCAAAAGGTGCTGAGATTAATCCTATACCTATGAAAGAGGATTCTACCTCAGACAGAAGAGCAGAGGATGGCGATATTGTATTTATATGTAGCGATAAGCCCAAAATTGTATATGATTCATTAGGATTTTTAAGGCGTAGAGCAAATGAGCTTCTAGGAAGAGTTGATCAAAATAAATTTAACTTCCTATGGGTTGTCGATTTTCCAATGTTTGAAATAAACGATGACGGGAATATTTCTGCTATGCATCATCCATTTACCAAACCAAAGATTGATGAAATTAGCCAAATAGATGAAAATGATATTCTATCACTAAAAGCCGATGCATATGATATTGTACTTAATGGAGTAGAGCTAGGTGGTGGCTCTATAAGAATTCACGACAGCATTATGCAGGCGAAAATGTTTGACATTCTTGGACTTAGCGAAGAAGAGTGTGAGGAAAAATTCGGATTTTTAATCAATGCTCTTAAATATGGAACACCTCCTCATGCGGGCCTTGCTTATGGACTAGATAGGATGGTAATGCTTCTTTTGGGCGAAGATAGCATAAGAGAAGTCATCGCTTTTCCTAAGAATCAAAATGCAGAAGAACCTGTAAGCAATGCTCCTGCACATTCAAGCAGCGAGCAGCTGAATGAACTAGGATTAGAATTAATTAAAAATGACTAGGATTGCTATATACGGAGGGACCTTTGATCCCATACATATGGGGCATCTCGAGGTTGCTAAGGCTGTCATAGAGGAAAAAGCTGCCGACGGATTATTCTTTATGCCAAATTATATCAGTCCATTTAAACAAGGTGAGATACATTCATCAGGTGAAGATAGAATCAATATGATAAATATTGCTATAAGAGATCTACCTAGTATTGAAGCATCAGATTATGAGATAAAAAGAAAATCCCCATCTTATACAATAGATACCCTAGAAGCATTTGAAAGAAAATTTTCTCATGATATATGCTTTGTGGCAGGAGCTGACTCAATAGATTCAATGGAAGAGTGGCATAGAGGGCCTGAGTTATTGTCAAAATTTAAGATAATCGCTGTAAAAAGAGTCGGATTTCCAATTGAAAAACTAATTGAAAAGATAGCATATTATAAGAAAAAGTTTAATTCAGACATAATTTTATTAAAAAAGATACCAAAATATATTTCTTCGTCGGCTATTAGAGATAATTTAATTTTAAAAGATGATATTTCAGAATATCTGACAGCTGAAGTTAGAGATTATATTTTAAAAAATGACTTATACAAAAATAATCTAAATAAATGCAAACTTGAGATAATTAAGAAATTAAATGACCCTAATAATATAAATAAAAATAAGCGAAAGTATAATAATTTTCTTATAGATGAAAATTTAAAATATAAACTAGAAAAACTTTTGACAAAAAAGAGATATATTCACAGCCTTGGTGTAGCTAATATGGCAAAAAGGCTTGCACGAATATATGGCATAGATGAAGATAAGGCTTATTTTTCAGGATATATTCACGATATGGCTAAATGCCTATCAGTTGAAGAATCAAATAGATATGTAAGATATTATGGTATTGATTATAAATATATAAATAATATTCAAATTGCCCATTCTAAGGTTGGAGCCAAGTTTGCTGAAGATGAACTGGGTGTCGAGGACATCGATATAATAAATGCTATATCATATCATACGACGGCAAGAGCCGAGATGAGCCTTCTTGAAGAAATTTTATATGTATCAGATGCGATTGAAATAAATAGGAAGTATAATGAGGTTGAAAGGCTAAGAAAAGAAGCAGAGATAGATTTAGATAAAATCTGCCTTTTTATACTCGATTTTTGCATAGAAGATTTAAATAAAAAAAATAAAGAGATTGATAGAGATACAATTCATGCCAGAGAATGGATTTTAAAAAAAATAAAAAGGAGAAATAATGAATAACAAAGAAATAGCCAGTCTGATAGCGGAAAAACTTTTAGATAGAAAAGCAAAGAATATTACTATTATAGATATAGGGGAAAAAAGCTCATTTGCTGATTTTTTCATAAATTTAACAGCCGGCTCGGAAAGACAGCTATCAGCACTTTCAGATTATGCCGAAGAAATTGCGATAGAATCCGGACTTGAAATTAAGAGTTCAACAGGGAAAAATAGCAAGGGTTGGATTCTAGTTGACTGCGGTGACATAATAATTAATATTTTTACAGAAAAGATGAGAGATAAGTATGATCTTGACAGATTGTGGAGTGACTGCGAAATAAAAACTATCGACTGATTATGATTTGTATTGAGGAGCGAAGAATGGAAGACAGATATAATTTTAAAAATATAGAAGATAAATGGCAAAAAATATGGAGAGATGAAAAGGCTTTTAAAACTGAGGACGAAGCTCTTGAGAATAAGGAGAAATACTATGTTCTTGAGATGTTCCCATATCCATCAGGAAAGTTACATATGGGCCATGTAAGAAATTATTCAATAGGAGATGTTATAGCTAGATTTAAAAAATTAGAGGGATATAATGTCCTACATCCAATGGGGTGGGACAGCTTTGGCTTGCCTGCTGAAAATGCTGCAATAAAAAATAAAATACATCCTGCTAAGTGGACCGATAGCAATATTAAAGCTATGCACGATCAACTTGACTCACTTGGACTGAGTTATGACTGGGATAGGGAAGTAGCAACGAGTAAACCTGAATATTATAAATGGACTCAGTGGCTATTTTTACAATTTTATAAGAACAATCTTGCATATAAAAAGGAAAGCTCAGTTAACTGGTGTCCAAGTTGCCAGACGGTTTTAGCAAATGAGCAGGTTGTAGATGGCAAGTGTGAACGATGTCATACATCGGTTACAAAGAAAAAACTAAGTCAGTGGTATCTTAAAATTACTGACTATGCCGACAGATTGCTTGAAGGCCTAGATGATATGAAAGGTTGGCCGGACAAGGTCAAGCTTATGCAAAAAAACTGGATTGGAAAGTCAAGCGGTGCAGAAGTTGATTTTAAATTAAAAAATTTAAATAAAAATATTAAAGTATATACGACTAGGCCCGATACAATATATGGAACAACTTTTATGGTGCTTGCTCCTGAACATCCTTTGGTAGATGAAATAGTTAAGTCTACTGAGTATGAAAATGATGTAAAAGCTTATCAAAAAGAATGCACGAATAAATCAGAGATGGAGAGGACGGCTGTTAAGAAAGAGAAGTCAGGAATCTTTATAGGAGAATATGCAATTAATCCTGTAACTAATTCCGAGATTCCGCTTTTTATCTCGGATTATGTAATGATGGACTATGGTACAGGTGCTGTTATGGGTGTTCCTGCTCACGATCAGCGCGACTTCGATTTTGCGAAAAAATTTAATCTTGATATTATTCCCGTTATTGAACCACCTAAGGATAGTAAAATTGATGTAAATAACCTTACTGAAGCATTCCAAGCAGAAGGCATTATGATTAATTCAGGTGATTACAATGGAATGGATAATAGTAAAGCAATACCTAAGATTATAAGTGAGTTAAAATCAAGTGGACTTGCAGAGCCAAAGGTTCAATATAAGCTAAGGGATTGGCTTATTTCTAGGCAGAGGTATTGGGGGACGCCTATTCCTATGATTTACTGTGATACCTGTGGCTGGGTAATGGAAAAGGAGGAAAACCTACCAGTTTTACTTCCTACTGATGTTGAATTTAGTGGAAAAGGTGAATCACCAATTACAACATCGAAAAGCTTTTTAGAGTGTGAATGTCCGGTATGCGGGAAAAAAGCAAGAAGAGAAGTTGATACGATGGATACCTTCCTTGACAGCTCTTGGTATTTTTTAAGATATTCCGATCCTAAAAATAAGGATAATCCTTTCGAGAGGGACAAGGCTGATTACTGGATGAATGTGGATCAATATATTGGTGGCGTTGAGCACGCAATTTTGCATCTTCTATATAGCAGATTTTTTACAATGTTTATGTCTGATATTAATCTAGTTCCGGCTAAAGAACCTTTTGAAAATCTTCTTACACAAGGTATGGTTATTAAGGACGGAGCCAAGATGAGTAAATCACTTGGAAATGTTGTAAGTCCAGAAGAAATTCAAAACAAATACGGGGCTGACACGGCCCGTCTGTTCATGCTATTTGCTGCTCCGCCTGAAAAAGAACTTGAATGGTCAGATAAAGGAGTTGAAGGTAGTTATAGATTTTTAAATAGGCTATATAGACTCGTTACCGATTTTATAAATGAAAGTGCTGACAAAGTTTTAAGTACCAAAGAAATTATAATAAAGGATGATAAAGATAGAGAATTAAATTATATTCTTAATAATACAATAAAAAAGATTACAAATGATTTAAGTAACAGATTTAACTTCAATACTGCAATAGCTTCTATAATGGAGCTTGTAAATGAATTATATAAATATAAACAAAATGAAGGTATTAATTTTCCACTACTAAATGATGCTATTAATAAATTGGTAATAATTTTAAATCCTTTCGTTCCTCATATAACTGAGGAGTTATATGAGAAGTTAGGTCATGAGAAAAAAGTTTTTGAAATAAACTGGCCTTCCTACGATGAAAATGCACTTATAAAAGATGAGATTGAAATTATAATTCAAATTAATGGTAAGCTAAGAGCTAAGCTTATGATTCCAAATAATTATACAAAGGAGATGATGGAAAGCGAAGTATTAACAAGTGACAAGATAAAGCCATTTATTGAAGGAAAAGATGTCGTTAAGGTAATTGCGATACCTAAAAAACTTGTTAATATTGTTGTTAAATAATAGAAATGAATACAAATAATAATAAAAAAAGAAATAAGAATAATAATCAAAACAATGATATTATTAATAATGCAACAAAAGGAGTTGTGTCACCAAAGGCAAGGACTAAAAATTCGAATAAAAAGAATTTAAATACAAATATAAGTAATAAAAATAATAATAAAAATCACAACAATCATAATAATAAGAATAACAAGTATAATAATAAAAATAGCAAAAACAAAATCGTTGCTAAAAATGAGGAACTTAAAATTATTCCGCTTGGCGGTCTAAAGGAAATAGGGAAGAATATAACAGCCTTAGAATGTATGAATCAAATTCTCATAATAGACTGTGGGCTGTCATTTCCTGAAGATGATATGCTAGGTATTGATGTAGTCATTCCTAATTTTTCATATCTAAGGGACAATATGGAAAAAATTAAGGGACTTATTATAACACATGGTCACGAAGATCATATAGGTGGAGTACCATATCTTTTGCAACAGATAGATGTACCGATTTATGCTCCTCCATTGGCAAGATGCCTTATACAAAATAAGCTTAAAGAATTTAGAGGAATTAAACCTGAAATTTATGATATAAATCCAAAGGATGTTTTTAACCTTGGTATATTTAATATAGAAGCTGTTAGAACGAATCATAGCATTGCAGATGCTGTCGCTTTTTATATTAAAACACCGGGTGGTAATGTTTTTCATACTGGAGACTTTAAAATAGATTACACTCCTTTAGATGGTAAGATTATAGATTTAGGTAGATATGCCCAGATAGGTAAAGAAGGCGTAGATGTACTGCTTAGCGAAAGTACAAATATTATGAAGCCAGGATTTACACCATCGGAAAAAACCGTTGTAAATTCCATGAATAAGATATTTGATGAGACGGACAGCAGAATTATTATCGCTACATTTTCTTCTAATGTATATAGAATTAAATATTTCATGGAAGAGTCTATAAAACATGGAAGAAAAATTGCAATTTCCGGAAGGTCTATGGAGAATGTTATTGCAATTTCAAGAGAATTAAATTATCTTAATATACCTGAAACAGCCTTCGTTGATATTAGACAAATAAAGGGAATACCTGACAATAATATTACTATAATAACAACGGGAAGTCAGGGAGAGCCAATGTCAGCCTTAACAAGGATGGCAAATGATATGCACAAGGCTGTAAGATTAAAAAAGGGTGATGTAGTGGTATTTAGCTCCTCACCTATACCGGGAAATGACAGAGCTGTTACAGATATAGTAAATAAACTATATGAAAAGCAGGTAGAGGTAAAGCTATCAGATTTTCTTGATATTCATGTGTCCGGTCATGCTTGCAGGGAAGAACATAAGCTTATTCACGCCTTGTTAAAACCAAAGATGTTCATACCAGTTCATGGTGAATACAGGCATCTAATTGAGCACGCTAAATTAGCATCAGAGCTTGGAATGAGCCAGAAGAAGATATTCGTAATGAGCAATGGCGATGAGCTTTCAATTAGAAATAAAATCACAAAACTTGAAAGAAACAAGGTAAATGCTGAAGCTGTATTGGTCGACGGATATGGAATTGGTGACATTAGTGATGTTGTTTTAAGAGATAGAAAACAGCTTTCAGAATCAGGACTTATATCGGTTGTTGTTGCAATAGATAAGAACAATTGCATCATGATTTCAAATCCTGAGCTCACCACCAGAGGGTTTATATATGTAAAAAATAATGAAACATTAATTCAGGAATCAATTGAAATTTCAAGGCAGTCAATTCAAAAATGTCTTGATAGAAAGACCACTGATTTTAACACATTAAAAAATGCTCTTAGAAACGATTTAAGGAGCTTTATATATAAGAAAACAAAAAGAAGTCCGATGATTCTTCCGGTAGTTTTATATGTATAATTTTAAGGAGGCTTAGATGAATGTTTATGAAGAAGCTCATAACTTATCTCGTGCTATTAAGCTTAGCAACGAATATAAGGAGCTTCATGATATTAAAGAAGTAATTAAAGACGATGCTGAACTAAATGAGATGATAAATAATTTCAATAAGATGCAAGTTGAAATGCAGGCTAAAATTATTTCTGGAGAGATTAATCAGAGCGAAATGATGAGCCAAATGCAGGGAGTTATGACCATGCTTCAAGGAAAACCCATTGCTATAAAATATATTGAAGCACAGGCAAGATTTTCTATGATGATGAAGGATGTATATGAAATTATATCTGAAGCCATAGATTTTAATCCAAATGAATTATTTAATAGTTAATAATATTTATAAAGGAAAAGAGGTAAAATAATATGATTACAGCAGGTGATTTTAGAAAAGGAATAACATTTGTAATAAATGGGGAACCCCATGTTGTTATCGACTTTCAGCATGTAAAACCGGGAAAAGGAGCTGCATTTGTTAGAACTAAGTACAAAAATATTATAACGGGTGCAACAAGAGAAGAAGCTTTTAATCCAAATGACAAATTTGACAATGCACAGATTGATACAAAGACCATGCAATATCTATACAACGATGGTGAATTATACTATTTCATGGATAATACTACCTATGAACAGGTACCTCTTGACGCATCAAAGGTATCTGAAGCAATAAAATATATTCGTGAAAATGATATGGCTACAATAAGATTTTATGATGGAATGGCTTTTGATGTGCAAGCACCTAATTTTGTCGATCTTAAGGTTATTGAAACTGAGCCAGGCATCAAGGGAGATACAGCAACAAATGTTACAAAGCCTGCTACGGTTGAAACGGGAACAGTTATTCAGGTGCCTATTTTTATAGAAGAAGGAGAAAAAATCCAAATTGATACTAGGAAGGGTGAGTACCTAGGCAGATCTAAAGAATAGTCGTATAAAAATTTTAAAGGAGCTTATCCGCATGAAAAAATCTATAAAAATCGCAACGAAAATTATTTTATTCATACTTATAATTCTTGCAATATTCTTCGGTTCTCTATCTTATTTAAATAAACCTAAGGATAAAAATGATGAATCATTTAAAACGATAAGTATAGAAAAGGGATATTCTACAGATGATATTGCCAGTGCTCTTTACAAGGAGGGCGTAATATCAAGTAAAAAAAGCTTTAAGATTATTTCAAGAATTTATAGGTTCGATGGAAAATATCAGGCAGGAACATATGCTATTTCACCAGCTATGAGGCCGAGGATTATAGCGAAAAAAATTGCAGATGGAAAGGTAGAAGCTAAGATATTCACGATTCCTGAAGGCTTTAGTATCTTACAAATTGCTGATAGGCTTGACAAAAATAAGATTGTAAGAAAAGATGATTTCTTAAAAGCAGTTAGATCTAAATCTTATGACAAAAACTTTAAATTTTTAAATAATGCTCAATCAGGAGATAATCACCTAGAGGGGTACTTATATCCACTGACATATCATGTGGCAGTTAATGCAACATCTCAGCAGATTGTCGAGTCAATGCTCTCTGAAACATCAAAATTCTTTACCAAGGAGAATGAAGAAAAGGCGAAAAAGCTCGGATATAATTTAAATGAGATAATGATAATAGCTTCGCTTATTGAACGGGAAGCGGGAATAGATGAGGATAGAGGTAAGATCGCTAGTGTTATTTACAATAGGCTAAAAATAGATATGCCACTTCAGCTATGTTCTAGCGTTCAATATGCTCAGAGCTTAGCTGGACTTCCACATAAAGAGGATTTAAGCATAGAAGACACTCAATTTGATTCACCTTATAATACATATATACATAAGGGTTTACCGGCAGGCCCAGTCTGTTCTCCAGGTAAAAAATCAATTGAGGCTGCATTAAATCCTGAAAAAACAGATTATCTATACTTTGTTTTAAGTGGAAAGCTTGACGGTAGCTCAGAATTTTCAAAAGATATATCGGATTTTGAAAAGAATAAAGAGTCATATACTAAGGCTAGAGAGAAAAAGAACTAAATGTATATTACTGATGAGAAGGTTACTGAATATATTAACAAATTTTATATGCCTCTAAATATAAAGCTTGATAAACTAAGAAAAAAATGTGAAGAAGATAATATTCCTCTTATACTTAGAGAAACCGAGTCTTTTTTACAAATTCTTATTAGGATGAAAAAACCAAGTAAGATACTAGAAATTGGAACTGCATATGGTTATTCAGCCTCATTCTTTGCTTCAATAACTACGAATGCTGAGATTCATACTATAGAAAAAAATAATGAATTATATAAAATAGCAAGAGAAAATATTAAGCAGATTGGAGTAAATGATAGAATAAAGTGCATTTTTGGCGATGCACTGACAGTATTAGATGAGCTTAGGTATCCTAGATGTGATAATATGGAACATTATAAGTATGACATGGTCTTTATTGATGGAGCAAAGAGCAGGTATAAGGAGATTTTTGACAAATCAATTGAGCTATGTGATAAAAATGCTTTAATAATCTGTGACAATGTTTTGCTAAAAGGATCTATTGCCGATAATAAATTCGATGCTAGAAGAAGGCATAGGACCAATATAAAAAGGATGAAAGAATTTATAGACTATATAAATTCTAAGGCTAATATTACATCATCACTTGTAAGCTGTGGAGATGGATTGCTTATATCAATATTAAATTGAATCGGAGATTAAATGATTGAATTGTTAGCCCCTGCGGGCGACCTTGAAAAATTAAAGACAGCTGTAAAATATGGAGCTGATGCCGTATATTTTGGTGGGAATTTCAGCCTTAGAGCAGCTGCTGGTAATTTTACAATAGAAGAGATAGAAGAAGGAATAGATTTTCTCCATACAAATAATTGCAAGGGATATTTAACCTTAAATATCTACGCACATAATTATGACATTGAATCTCTATCTAATTATTTAAAATCTATTAAACATATACCTATTGACGCATTTATTATTTCTGATGCGGGCATTTTGATGTTGATAAAAGAGATATTGGGAGATGCTGAAATTCATCTAAGCACCCAAGCGAACACCACAAACTATCTATCAGCTAGATTTTGGATAGATAATGGAGTATCAAGGATTGTTACAGCAAGAGAAATGAGTATTGATGAAATAAAAACCTTTAGAGAGAATATTCCTAAGGATATTATTATCGAGTCATTTGCACATGGAGCAATGTGTATGTCATATTCGGGAAGGTGCCTGCTTAGCAATTTTATGACAGGTAGAGATGCAAATAAGGGTGCTTGTACTCATCCATGTAGATGGAAGTATAGGCTGGTAGAAGAAGAAAGACCAAATGAATATTATCCTATTGAAGAAGACTCTAGAGGAACATATATTTTAAACTCTAAAGACCTATGTATGATCGATTCGATCCCAGAGATGATTAACGCAGGAATTAGTTCCTTTAAAATTGAGGGGAGAAATAAAAGTGCATATTATGTAGCTACTGTAGTTTCAGCTTATAGATATGCTATTGATTCATATCTTGAAAACCCCAAAGATTATAAATTTGATTATAAATGGCTCACTGAACTTTCTAAGGCAAGTCATAGAGAATTTTCCCATGGATTTTATTTTAATAAGCCAAGCTCTGATGATTCAACCTATGATACAAGTGACTATGTTCGAGATTATACTTTTATAGGTATTATAAAAGAGTATGATGAAAAAACCGGTTATGCTACAGTTGAACAGAGGAATAAAATGGTAAATGGAGATGAAATAGAAATCTTCGGTCCACCATCAGAAATGAAAGCCTTATATGGCAAGGGAGTTTACTTCGTCGAAGAGGTTATTGATGAGATGTATGATGATAAGAATAAATTGATAGATTCAGCACCTCATCCAAAGCAGATTTTAAAAATAAAGTTTAAAAATAAAGTAAATGCAGGTTTTATTATGAGAAAAAAGGAGATTGCTAAATAAATGAATTCTGACATAAGTGACTGGCAAACATATATATTTTTTATACTAATTATATTAAATATTATAATTCACACATTCATTGTTGCATCAGGGAAGGCTTTAGATTTTATCGATAGAAGTGCAGTAAAGGAAATGAAAGCATCTGAGCCTTGTAACTCTAAAAGGATTGATCTGGTTCTAAGACTTACAGAAAATCCTAACAAATACAGATTTGCTAATACTGTAATTAGCAATATACTTCTTGTAATTAACTTTCTTATCTTAAATATATATTTATTAAATTCATATGATAATAAACATCTATTCTTATTTAATGCCTTATTTATATTAATTTGGCTTATAATATCGGAGTTTTTACCAGCAAGACTAGCAGTACAAGTTAGCGATAAATGTGCTATTCTTTTGATTTATTTTCAAAAGATAATATGCATTATAGGTTGGCCATTTGTTAAATTATCGATATTACTATCTAATATCTTTCTTATAATTTTAAGAAAGGATACCGATATAGATGATGCCTCATTTTCAGAAGATAGGATTAAATCTCTAATAGATAGAAGCACTGAGGTTGGAGAGCTGAAAGAAGAAGCCAATAAGATGATAGACAGCATCTTTGAGTTCGATGATCTCCTCGCATATGAAATAATGACACCTAGAACAGATGTTTTTATGATAGATATTGAGGACAATATTGATGAGTATTTAAAAGAACTCATGGAGATGAAATACTCAAGAATTCCAGTTTATGACGGTGATTCAGACAATATTATCGGGATAATGCATATTAAAGACTATCTACTTACAGCTTTAGACAAAGGAATTGAAAATGTTGATATAAAGAAAATACTTAGAGAGCCACATTTTATACCTGAAACAAAAAATATTGATACTCTTTTTGTCGAATTACAGAAGAAAAAACAGCATATGGCGATATTGATAGATGAATATGGCGGTTTTAGTGGAATTGTAACTCTTGAAGATTTAATTGAGCAGATAGTAGGAGATATAGATGATGAATTTGATGAGGTTGATAGGGTTATAAAAAAGATTAGCGATAATATATTTATCGTTGATGGAAATGTCTATCTTGATGATTTAAATGAAGAAATTGGAATATCTTTAGAGTCTTCAACAAGTGAAACCATAGGTGGATATATTATTGATTTAATGGGAGAAGTACCTAAGGATGGGGGAAATTATGAGCCGATAAAGAGCGATAATTATAAATTTTCAATCTTAGAAGTAAAGGACCATAGGATAGAAAAAGTTAAAATTGAACTCATCGATGGTGATATGAAAAATGCCTAAAGCTCAAATTTTAAATAAATATAGAGAAGAAAAGATAATTAAATTTATTTTAAAAGAAATTCCAAAGATAAATGGTATATATAGCTTAAATATTAAGAGAAATATTATTCTTAAGAGGTTTGTTACTGAAGACAGCACAAAATTTACAGGGATAAAGATAACAAATTTTGACCAAGGCATTCAAATTGAGTTACATATTTTGATTTATTATGGGAGCAATATACCACAGCTTTGTTATGAAATACAGCAGAGAGTTAAAGAATTTATTGAATCTGAGATAGGAGTAAAAATACTTTCTATTGACATAACAGTGGATGGAGTCATATATGAGTAAGGGAATAATATGGAAAAAAAGATTTTAAGAGAAAAGATAATGCGTGTTATTTTTCAAATGGAAGCTCATGGTATTTTCGACTATGAAAAGCTTGACATAATTGAAGAAGATAAAAAAATAATTAATAATAAAAGAGCAATAGAGATCTTTCAGCTTATAAAGGATCACCATTTGGATATAGACAAAATTATTGAAGAACATACCTCAGGTTGGACTATTAATAGAATATCAAAGACGGATCTTGCAATTTTAAGAACAGCAGTTGCAGAGATGATATATGTGAAAGAGATTCCTATTGCTGTATCAATAAATGAGGCTGTCGATATTGCAAAAAAATATGGAAATGAAAGATCTTTCGCTTTTATAAATGCGATATTAAGAAAAATTGGAGAAGATATTGAATAATTATACTCTTGGGATAGATACATCTAATTATAAAACATCAATTGCACTTGTTGATGAAGATGATAAGCTTGTTTATTCTAGGTCGGAATTTCTTGATGTAAAAAAGGGAAGTTTAGGACTTAGGCAGCAAACAGCTTTTTTTATGCACAATAGTAAATTGCCTATTTTTATTGATGAAGCAATTAAATATTCAAATTATAAAATAGGAAAAATTGGTGTATCTAAAATACCAAGAAATATGCCTGATTCATATATGCCTGTATTTATGGCAGGATATAATATTGCAAGGGTTTTATCTTCAGCACTTAATATACCTATTTATGAATATTCACATCAAGAAGGGCATATAGAAGCATCTGTCCATAATTATATGGATAGTATAAGCTTTCCGTCGGCGATAATGCATCTATCGGGTGGTACATCAGAGGTTTTGAAATTTAGCCTGTATAAAAATGAAGAAAATATTTTGCATTATGATACTAAAATAATAGGCGGGAGCAAGGATATAAGCATTGGACAGCTCTTTGATAGAATAGGTGTAAATTTAAATTTTAATTTTCCTTCCGGTAAATATCTAGATGAATATGCACTAAATCATATAAATATTTTAGATGATGTTGACATAAGGAAAGAAAAATTGTCATATATTAAGCTTAATGATGGGTTTTTTAATTTATCAGGACTTGAAACTCAGATGAAAAAAACACTTGATATTAAAAATATTCCACTATTATTTTATCTCATAACTGACCTACTATATCGAATATCGGAAGAGATATATAATAAAATAGGTATAAGGCAAATCTATATGTGCGGAGGAGTATCCGAGAGCAATTTTATTAGATATATGATGAGGCAGATGATAGAAATAGATAATTCACCATTTAAAGTAATTTTTCCGGAGAAAGGACTTTCGGGTGATAATGCCATAGGAGTTGCATGGCTTGCAAATAAAAACAAATGAAACCAATAACAGTATCAACATTAAATAAATATATTTCGGATAAGTTAAGGAAGGACATTAACCTTTCTAAACTTGTAATTATTGGAGAAATATCGGGATTTCGCAAAAGAGCAGGTAGACATTTATATTTTGACCTAATTGATAGTGAAAGCAAGATAAGCTGCACAATATGGGAATCTCAAAGATATTTAATTGATGAAAATATAATTGAAAATGGCAAAAGCATTATAGCGGTAGGCTCCATTAGTCCATATGCTAAGAATGGTACCTATTCTTTAAATATTAACCATGTAGAAGAAAAAGGTAAAGGTTCTGAGCAAGAAGCATTTGAAAAATTAAAAAGAAAATTAGAATATGAAGGTCTTTTTGACATAAAATATAAAAAAGAAATACCATCTTTTCCTAAGTGCATAGGAGTAATAACTGCTGCAAATGGAGCAGCTGTAGAAGACATAAAAAAATCTATCACATATAAAAATGATTATGTAAACATATTAATCTTTGATGCTATAGTTCAGGGGAAAAATGCTCCTAAAAGCATAATAGATGCTATAATGCTTGCAAATATGCTTAATAAAAATAATAAAATTAAGATAGATACATTAATTGTTGGAAGAGGCGGGGGTTCAGCTGAAGATCTATCCTGTTTTAATGATGAAAATTTGGCTAGGGCAATTTTTACATCTAAAATTCCAATAATATCAGCAGTTGGACATGAAACAGATTTTACCATAGCGGACTTTGTTTCCGATGCAAGGGCAAATACTCCAACGGGAGCAGGTGAAATGGCGGTAATGAACACTTTTGAACTAAAAGAAGATATAACCAATTTAAAAAAATATATTAATGAAAATATAATAACAAAAATTAAATATGAAAGAAGCTTATTTCAAAGCTTAACAGAGCTATTATATAGCAATATAAATGTTAAATTGCAAAATGAAAGATCTAAGCTTGAAAAAGCAGAGCTATATTTAAATGAAAATAATCCATTAAATATTCTTTCAAAGGGATATTCGCTAGTTAGAAATAAAAATGGAAATACCATATCAAATATTAATCAAATTGACATAGGTGAAGAGTATAATGTAGTAATTCAGGATGGAAATTTTGATGTAAGAGCTATTTCAAAAGAGGAGAATGATGATGAGTAATATGCCTGAAAAAGAAAAAACATTTTTAGAGTCCTTAGAGATATTAAAAAATAATGCAAATGAAATAGGAAAGCAGTCTACAAGTTTAGAGGATAGCCTTAAACTCTTTGACGAAGGAATGAAAGAAGCTAAGTTTTGCGAAGATATTTTAAATAATGCTGAGCAAAAAATAGAAATTTATAGAGCAGAAAATGAATAATAAATTAATAATTTTGGTGAAAAAATGAAAAATTATAATGAATATAAAAAAATAATTGATGAAAATTTAATTAAATATATTCCAAGCATAGATTCTAAGGTTGCAATACTAAGAGAAGCCATGGAATATAGCCTTTTGGCTGGAGGGAAAAGAATTAGACCTGTTCTTCTCTTGGCATCATGCGATTTTGCAAATGGAAATATTGATGAAGCATTGCCTTATGCCTGTGCAATCGAATATATCCATACATACTCTCTAATACACGATGATTTACCAGCAATGGATAATGACGATTTAAGAAGGGGTAAGCCTACTAGCCATAAGATGTTTGGAGAGGATATTGCAATCTTGACAGGAGATGCTTTGTTAAATACAGCTTTTGAAATTATGATGAAAAATATTATGGAGTTACATGATATTGATAAAATTCGTAATCATATCAAGGCTATATATCAAATAACAAAGAATTCAGGAATATATGGAATGATAGCAGGGCAGGTTGCCGATGTATCAAATCTTCAAAATAAATGTGATGATGAAATTATTAAATTTATTAATGAAGGTAAAACTGCAAGACTTTTGCAGGCGTCTATAATTTCAGGTTTAAATCTAGCAGGAGCTGATGAAGATATTATTAATGATTTTGATGATTATGCTTATCAGCTTGGAGTCTCATTTCAGATAGTTGATGACATTTTAGATATTACAAGTACATCTGAAGAACTTGGAAAAACAATAGGTAAAGATGCAAGAGATGATAAAACAAATTATGTTAATTTACATGGAATTGCTGAGGCAAAAAAGCATCTCAAAAAGTCAACGGAACTTGGACTAAGTGCTATTTCAAAATATGATGAAAGAGCTGACTTTTTTAGAACACTTTTGGTTAAATTAGAAAAAAGAACAAAATAGGATTTATTTGAATCTTTTCAAACAAAATAAGGAAGTAATAAATGTCAGAATTTAATTTAGAAGGCCCTGATTTAATAAAAAAAATTAAAAAATCAAATATTTCAGATCTTTATAACTTATCAAAAAAGATAAGGAGTTTTTTAATAGATAATGTTAGCAATACAGGAGGTCACCTATCATCAAATCTCGGAGCTGTTGAACTAATCGTATCAATACATAGGGTCTATAACTCACCTAAAGATAGGATTATATATGATGTTGGACATCAGGCATATGTACATAAGATACTAACTGGAAGAGCAGGTGATTTTAAAAATCTACGAAAAAAAGATGGGCTATCAGGATTTCCAAAAAGAGAAGAAAGTAACCATGATATATATGATACAGGACATAGTAGCACTTCATTAAGTGCAGGTCTTGGAATAGCTACAGCAAGGGATCTTTCGGGGAAAGATTATGAGGTTATCAGTGTAATTGGCGATGGGTCAATGACCGGTGGTATTTCTTTTGAAGCATTAAATAATATTGGCTCATCAGGTAAAAAAATTAGAATAATTTTAAATGACAATGGAATGTCTATTTCAAAAAATGTCGGTGGATTATCAAGTCATCTTTTGAATTTAAGCACATCAAAAAAATATCTTAATGCGAAGGAGTCTATGAAAAATAAACTTCCAGAAATACCTTTTATAGGTAAAAAAATTGCCGGCGGTTTGACGAGGTCAAGAGATAAGGTGAAATTTAGCCTTTTAACCAATCAGGGGATTTTATTTGAAGATCTGGGAATAAAATATATAGGGCCAGTTGATGGACATGATTATAAACAATTAATTAGAGCTTTTAACAATGCGAATAAAATTGATGGTCCAACAATTGTTCATGTCATTACAAAAAAGGGGAAGGGATATGAATGGTCTGAAAAATATCCAAGAAAATTTCATGGAATAGGGCCTTTTGATAAGTATACGGGTGAGAGCATAAAAAAAAGTAATTTACCTACATATTCTGCCATTTTTGGAGATAAAATTACAGAGATTGCTGATAAAAATGATAAGGTGGTAGCAGTTGCCGCAGCCATGGGTACAGCAACAGGACTTGGCAAATTTTACGAAAAATTTCCACATAGATATTTTGATGTCGGAATAGCAGAGCAACACGCGGTAATATTTGGAGCAGGAATGGCGATAAATGGATACATACCGGTTATTGCCATATATTCGTCTTTTCTTCAAAGAGCATTTGATCAGCTTATTGAAGATGTGGCACTTCATAATCTGCATATAATTTTTGCAATAGATAGAGCAGGATTAGTTGGTGCTGATGGTGAAACACATCAGGGACAGTTCGATATTTCATATATGAATATGATTCCAAATATGACTATTTTAACTCCTGCATCCGCTTCGCAGCTTGAAGAAATGCTCGATTATGCAATTAATGAATGTAGTACACCAGTTTCAATAAGATATCCAAGAGGAGAGAGCAATGATTTAAAACTACCTTTCAACGGCAAAAATAATAGGATTCAAAAAGGTGAAGATATTACAATTTATGCTGTTGGGACAATGATTTCTATTGCTATAAAAGTAAGGGATTTACTTAGCAAATATGATATTAACGCAGGAATTGTCTTGATAAATATAGTTAAGCCATATGATTTTTCCTTATCAGAATTTGAGAAAGATTCAAATACTAAGCTTCTTGCGATAATAGAAGATGGGATTTTTAATGGGGGTTTTGCTGAAAAATTTATTTCTAAGAACAATAATTTAAACAAGGAGATTCTTAATTTCAATCTTCCAGATGCATTTATTAAACAAGGAACTGTTGATGAACAGCTAGACTCTTGTGGAATGTCACCAGAAAAAATTACAGATAAGATATTAGAGGTATTTCAAAAATAATGAAGGAAAGACTAGATATATTGCTTGTAAACAATGGGTTTTCTGAATCGCGGGATAAGGCCAAAAGAATAATTATGTCCGGCAAAGTTTTCGTTGACGGACAATTAGCTGATAAAGCTGGTATTAAATATGATATTGATTCGGATATTCTTGTAAAAGGTGACCCTTGTCCATATGTTGGCAGGGGTGGTTTAAAATTAGAAAAAGCAATTAATACCTTTGATTTAAATTTAGAAGAATTAATATGCGTTGATATGGGTGCGTCAACCGGTGGTTTTACGGATTGTATGTTACAGCATGGAGCTAAAAAAGTATATTCTATAGATGTTGGATATGGACAGCTTGCATATAAACTTCGAGTTGATAATAGAGTTATTAATATTGAAAAGACAAATATAAGATATTTGGATAGAAGTTTGATAAAAGAGCCTGTTGATTTTATATCTATAGATGTGAGCTTTATTTCAACTAAGCATATGTTTCCAGTATGTAAAGATATTTTAAAAGAAGATGGCAAGGTAGTATCTCTTATTAAACCACAATTTGAAGCAGGCAGGGAAGAAGTTGGAAAAGGCGGAATTGTAAAATCCCAAAAAACACATATTGATGTAATTAAAAAAGTTATAAATTATGCAAAAGAGCAGGATTTAAACTTGCAAGGAATAACCTTTTCACCTATAAAGGGAACAAAAGGTAATATAGAATATCTATCATATTTTGAAAAAAATAAAGAAACTATAACAAATTATGAAGAAGAAATAATAAAATTAGTTGAAATTTCCCATGATAATCTAAACAATCTAAGGTAAATAGGGACAAATATTTTTATGAAAGCAAAAAAGAAAATTTTAAAAAAAGAGAACTTGCTTCTATATGCCATAACAGACAGAAGATGGCTATCAATTACAAAAAATGGTAATAAGAGAAAACCTGTGATGACCTTAGAAGAGCAGGTAGAAATATCTATAAAAGCTGGGATAACAATGCTTCAACTTCGCGAGAAAGATATTAATTACAATGATTTTTTAAAAGAAGCTATATCAATTAAGAAAATTTGCAACCAATATAACATTCCACTCATTATTAATGACAATATTGAGGTTGCTAAGGCTATCTCTGCTGATGGAGTTCACCTAGGGCAAGCTGATTTAAAAAAATCTGAAAAATGGAAGGATATCAAAGATGAATTAATAATTGGAATATCCGCTTCAAATGTAAATGAAGCTAAGATTGCCGAAGAGAATGGTGCAGATTATCTTGGCGTCGGCGATATATTTGGAACTTTAACGAAAGATAATGCAAGGCATATCTCAGTTGACATTTTAAAAGATATTTGTAATAGCGTATCCATTCCTGTAATTGCTATAGGAGGTATTGATTCAAATAATATAAAAGAACTTACCTATAGCAATATATCTGGAGTAGCGGTGATTAGTGCAATATTTTCAGAAGAAGATATAAACTATGCTACTAAGAATTTAAGAAGAAGATTAGATAATATGATTTTACAAAAGAAAGAAAAATAAGATGAAGAAACCTATTACTCTAACAATTGCAGGTAGTGACAGCGGTGCTGGTGCAGGTATACAGGCAGACATTAAGACTATGAGCATGAATGGAGTTTTTCCAACTTCTGTTATCACCTCACTTACTGCACAAAACACCTTGGGAATTAAAGAGATATATGAAATATCGCCAAAATTTATAAAAGCCCAGCTAGAAGCTGTCTTATCTGACTTATATCCCAAGGCAGTTAAGATTGGAATGATTAAATCCAAAGGCCTTGTTGGTGTAATTCTTGAAGAATTAATCAAATATAAGGTAGATAATATTGTTTTAGATCCAATTTTTTCATCAACAACAGGAACAACTCTTAATCAGAATGAAACATTTAAACTAATTATAGATAAATTATTTCCAATTAGCTCATTAATTACACCTAATATTCCCGAAACAAGGGAGATATTAAATTTAATTGGTGAGAAAATAGAGATTAATTCAAAATATGATATAGAAAAATCTGCCTTCATCATTGCAAATAAATATAAGTCTTCAATATTGATAAAAGGCGGTCATGGAAAAGAGTTTGCAAATGATTACCTGTATGATATTTCTAATGGTGTAGGAAGATGGTATTATATGAAAAAAATAGATAATCATAATACACATGGAACAGGATGTACGCTATCAAGTGCTATTACCGCTAATTTGGCTAAGGGGCTAAATCTTGAAGATTCAGTAGAAAAAGCAAAAGACTATCTTACGGGTGCAATTTCCGCCAAGTTTGATATTGGAAAAGGTGATGGACCTTTGGACCACGCATATTTAATAAATATATAATTTTATTTTAATGATGTTCTTAGTACTTCAGAATGGTATAATAAACTAATGATTTTAATATTATAAGGGAGGAATTAAAAATGGAAGTAAGCAAGATTGCAAGTTCGCTTCAATTTTCACCGATTAGAAGATTTAATCCAATAGCAGCAGAAGCTGCAAAGAGCGGAGTTAAGGTATATAAATTAAATATAGGACAGCCCGATGTTAAAACACCTGATGTATTTCTTGATAAGATAAAGAATTTTGATGAAAGCGTTATAGCATATCAGGAATCTCAGGGGGATTCTGCATTAAGAGAGGCTATTTCTAAGTATTTTAAAAATGAGTTCAGCGTAAATTTTAAACCCGATGAGATAATAACTACCATGGGTGGAAGCGAAGCTATAACAATTATGTTTGCCTGCATATTAAATCCTGATGATGAAGTGCTTATGCCTGAGCCTTATTATACAAATTATTCAACATTTATAAGTACAAGTGGCGGAAAGATTAAACCTGTTACAACTGGACCTGATGATGGGTATAATTATGCAAAAGAAGAACTTTTAGAAGATGCTATTTCCGATAAAACTAAGGCTATATGTATAATAAATCCTAATAATCCTACTGGATATGTTCTATCTGAAGATGAAATGGAATTTATTGCTGATTTTGCCATCAAACACGATTTATGGATAATTGCAGATGAGGTATATCGTGAATTTGTATATGATGGAAAGAAGGCTATGACTTTTGCATCTATTGAAAGGATTAAAGATAGATTGATTGTTATAGATTCAGTCTCCAAAAGATATTCTGCTTGCGGAGCGAGGGTTGGATTTATTGCCTCGCATAATGAAGAATTTATGCAAAGTGTTCTTAAATTCTGCCAAGGAAGACTATGTATACCTACTATTGACCAAGTTGGTGCTACAGCACTCTTTGAACTTCCACACTCATATTATGAAGAAGCCAGAGATGAATATGAAGCTAGAAGAGATGCTGCTTACGAAGAAATTAGTCAAATTCCTGATGTTGTATGCGTTAAACCTAAGGGAGCATTTTATTTAAGTGCTGAGCTACCGGTAGATGATGCAGAAGATTTTCTCATGTTTATGTTAAAAGAATTTAGAGACAATAATGAAACTACAATGTTTGCTCCATGTGCAGGCTTTTATGCAAGCGAGGGTAAGGGTAAAAAGGAAATAAGGCTTGCTTATGTTCTTAATCCAAAGGATATGAAGCGTGCTTGTGAACTTATAAAACTAGGTATAGCGGAATATAATTCTAAATAAACTAAGGAGCAATAATGTCTCTATTTTCCACTTACTTTATTATTTTCCTTATAGTTATTGTATTATTTTATTTTACCATCTTAAAGAACAGGCAATGGGTATGTTTACTTATTGCCAGTTACTTATTTTATATTTTTTGTGGTGGTTTAAAAACTTTACCATTTTTAATAATTACTACTATTTCAACATTCATAGCTGGAATTTTATTGGAAAAGACTCAAAAAAAATATGAATGTTTTATTAAGGAAAATAAAGATAAATTTGAAAAACATAAATTAAAACAATTAAAAGTTGATAATAGAACAAAAAAGAGAATTATACTTTCAATATTTATTATATTTAATCTTGGAATATTGGCAGTATTAAAATACAGCGGATTTATCGTTGAACAAATAAATCATATATTTGCACATAACAATCTTAATAAAAACATTGCTACACCTAACTTGTTATTACCACTAGGAATTTCTTTTTATACATTCCAATCCATTGGATATATTATTGATGTATACAGAGGTAAAATTAAAGCAGATAAAGATATTTTTAAGTTTGCTCTTTTTGTTTCATATTTCCCTCAAATCATACAAGGACCAATATCCAGATATAATCAACTAGCAAATCAACTTTATGATACTCACCAATGGGATTATAAAAGAGCTAAATTTGGAATTCAAAGGATGCTTTTTGGGTATTTCAAAAAACTTATTATAGCCGAAAGGGCAACTATTATTGTAGATGCTATTTTTAACAATCCTGATAACTATTCAGGATTCATTATATTTTTTGCAGCTTTCTTATATGGATTTCAAATATATGCTGATTTTTCAGGTGGAATAGACATTATAATAGGAACATCTGAAATACTAGGCATTAAAATGGAAGAAAATTTTAAGCAACCGTTTATGGCAAAAAGTATTGCAGACTACTGGCAAAGATGGCATATAACGCTTGGTACTTGGATGAGAGATTATCTATTCTATCCTCTTGCCTTATCAAAAAAATTTAATAAATTAGGCAAAAAATCACGAAGTATTTTTGGAAATCAAGTGGGGAAAATATTGCCAGCAGTTATTGCTTCTTTTATAGTTTTTTTGTGTGTAGGTATATGGCATGGAGCATCATGGAAATATATATTTTATGGAATATATAATGCTTTTTTTGTTTCTTCGGGCACTTTATTTGAAAAAAATTATATAAAAATAAAATCAAAACTTAAAATAACTGATGATTTAATTTCATGGAGGATTTTTCAAACTGCTAGAACTATATTTCTTGTTACTGTGGGAAGGTATATGACAAGAGCTGACAGTTTTACTATTGCATTAAAATTGATTAAAAATACATTAAAAAGATTTGATCCGTGGGTAATAATAAGACCATCTATCCTAGAAATTGGAGGAATTGGAATTTACGACTTTACAATTTTATTTTTAGCAATGATTTTATGGATTATAATTGATATTCTTCATGAAAATAATATTCAAATTAGAGAATATATATCAAAACAAGACATCGTATTTAGATGGACATTATATTTTATCGGTATTTTTTCAATAATAATATTTGGTAAATATGGTATAGGTTATGCTGCACGCTTTATATATCAGGGGTTTTAGGAGAGATAAACTTGAAAAATAAAACAATTATTATAAAATCAATAGTTTTTATTTTTATTTTTATTTGTCTTTGGTGTTTTTTTAGTTATTTTTTAATATTTAAATATAATTATGATGAATTTTATACCAAGAGATATTCATATTATGAAAAAGAAGATAAAAATAAAATTGATGTGTTATATTTAGGAACAAGTTCAATTCAAGATGGAATTAATCCGAATGCAGTTTTTTTGGAATCCGGTATTACAAGCTTTAATTTAGGTGCTCAAACAACAAATCCCATTTCGATATATTATCTATTTATGTATGCAATTAAATTTCAAACTCCTAAATTAATAGTTCTTGATCTTTCCGGAATTTCAGATAAAAGAAGTCCAGATGATGAACAATGGGAAGTAGGATACAGACTTTTTCTTGATACTTTCCCTGATAAAGATTTAAAACGAAAATATTTTGTAGATGTAATAAAAAGGAGTAATTATAAATCTAGTTGGTTGTTCCCGCTTCTCAGATATCATGATAGATGGATATATTCAAGAGATAATTCAATATCAAGATATTATTCTGGTTACGAAAAAGGAGTTGCTTCATATTTTACAACTAAGTCGCAATCATGGTCAGAAAACCTTGTAGTTAATAATAAAAATAAAAACAATCCGCAAATAGAATACTATAAAAGAATTGTCAAAGAATGTAAAAAAAGAAATATAAAAATTCAGGCTGTTATTACGCCTAAAAAAGAATTAGATATTAATTATTTGCTTTCTGCAAAGCAATTTTGTGAAGATAACAATATAGATTTATTAAAATTTGAAAAATTAAGCGAAATTAATGAAATTGGACTAGATACACAAAAAGATTTTATGGATATAGAGCATTTTAATTATTGGGGAGTAGAAAAATTTTCTAAATATTTTGCTAATTATATACAACAAAAATATGACTTGATAGATCATAGAAATGATAAAAACTATGATAATTGGTACGAGAATGCTATAGCTTACTATGAATTTATAGAAAACCAATATAAAGAATATAATAAAAATCCAGACGAATATATTTATTATGTTCATTAGTGTTGCTAAAAAATCTTCTACATTTTTATTCCATGGGAGGAGGTATCATGATATACAATGTTTTAGAATATTTAGAAAGCAGTAAGAATAAATTTCCTAATAAAACAGTTTTTTCTGAAAATGAACGAAAGTATTCATATCAAGAATTAATAAATATATCAAAAAAAATAGGTACATCGTTATCAAAAAATATTGATAACGATAATACGCCTATAGCAGTTTTGATGGAAAAAGGTATTGACTCATTAGCCACATATTTTGGAATTGTTTATTCAGGGCATCCTTACTCTCCAATTGATAACGAAATGCCTATAAAGAGAATTAAGTTAATCTTAGAAGTGCTTGATTTTCCTATAGTTGTAACAGATGACAATGGAATGAATATTTTAAAAACAATTAAATATACTGGAAAGATTATTAATTTTAATCAAGCAATAAGTGATGAAATAGATGATAATATATTAAATACAATTAGAAATAAACATATTGACACTGATCCTCTATATATAATCTTTACATCCGGATCAACAGGTGTACCGAAAGGGGTTGTTTTAAACCATAAAAACATAATTGATTTAGTTGAATGGATTGTACCAGCGTTGAAATTTGATGAAAATACAGTATTTGGTAATCAAACACCATTTTTTTTTGATGCTTCTGTTAAGGATATATATAGTACAATTAAATGTGGAGCAACACTAGAAATTATCCCTAAAAAATTTTTTGGCATGACTGGTAGACTATTTGAATATTTAGTTGAAAAAAAAATAAACACAATTTTATGGGCGACATCAGCCTTATGTATAGCAGCAAATGAAAAAATATTTGAAATTAAAATTCCTAAAACATTAAAGACAATAGCATTTGCGGGCGAAGCATTGCCGATAAATGCTTTAAATATATGGAAAAAATATCTTCCAGAAGCAAAATATGTCAACCTTTATGGTCCAACTGAAACAGCTGTTGATTGTACTTATTATATATTAGACAATAATTTTACATATAAAGATAATATTCCTATTGGAAATCCTTGTAAAAATATAGATATTCTTTTAATTAAAGATAATAAAAAGGCAAACCCAGGAGAAATTGGAGAAATATATGTTAGAGGAACTTCGGTATCCATGGGATATTATAATAATAAAGAAAAATCTAATGAAGCCTTTATTCAAAACCCTCTTAATAATAAATATAATGAAATTGTTTACAGAACAGGAGATATCGGTGTTTATAATGAAAAAGGTGAATTATTATTTTTAACAAGGAAAGATGACCAAATAAAGCATAGGGGATATAGGGTAGAAATAGGAGAAATTGAAAATGCCTTAAATTCTCTAGAAGGTATTGATAGAGCTTGTTGTGTTTTTAATGAAGATAAAGACTTAATAATATGTATTTATGTTGGTAATATTGATAAGAAAGAAATAATATTGGAAATAAAAAAAATCATACCAAAATATATGTGGCCAAATAGATTTATAAAATTAACAGAATTACCTATTAGTATAAATGGTAAAATTGATAGAGATTATTTAAGGAAAAAATACTGTAATGAATAATAATTTTTTAACTTTTTCAAATATAGATGATATTGAAACATATAATAAAATAATTAATAAGGCTAAATTAAATGGTTTAAATAAAAATAATTTTTATTATATAGGGGATACATTATTATCAAAAATACTCTCAAAAAAGCTAATGTACTCTTTTATAAATAATTCTCTAATAATTGCTGAAGATGAAATTAGTTTTTACAGGATATTTTTTTATTATAGTATTAAAGAGCCTTATTGTAACAAGATAAATTTATGTAAACCTGCAGTAATTGAATTACCATATAGTAAGTTAAGAGAAAATAGAATATATTCAGATATTAATTTTGTGAAAACAATGGGATTTAAACTTGGTAGAAATAGTGCACAAATGCTACTATCTTCTGAAGATGTTATAATTAGCAATTCAAAAAGCAAAGATTATGAAATAGTATATGCAGATCCCTCAAACTTACATGAAATTTTTTATAATATAAAAAATACTTTCAATAAACTTTATGCATATATTCCAACAGAAGATGAATTAATTAATAAAATTCTAAATAATAAAGTATATATAGCAAAGTCTTATTCAGGTAAAATACTAGGTCTTTTAAATTGTTGTTCTACCAAATCATATGCTATAATTAACCATATATTAGTTAACCAAGATGCTCGTGGTATGGGTGTTGCAAATTCACTTATAAATAAATATCATTACGATTACTATGATAGAGTTAAAGGTTTTATTCACTGGGTTGACATAGATAATATACCTGCTTTATCAATGTATAATAAGTTTGGATATAATTTATCCAACAAAAGGGCATATGAATATATTAAATAAATGGAGGACAATATGAACGAAAGAGTAATTGAAATTTTAGAAGATATTAGACCTGATGTAGATTTTGAAGCTGAAAATAAGCTTATTGATGATGATATTCTTGATTCTTTTGATATTATAGCGATTGTTCAAGAATTCAATGAGGAATACGATATAAATATCAATCCTGATGATCTTGAAGCTGAAAATTTTAATGATGTTAAATCGATGGTTAAGTTAATACATAAACTTCAGGAAGAAGATTTTTAATTTTTATATTCGCTACCAAAAACTCTTGAACATTTAAATGCATCCAAGAGTTTTTTATATTATTTATAAGATAAAAGCAGTTCTTTGATTAATAAACATAGGAGAAATTATGATTAAAGTGGCAATTAATGGTTTTGGAAGAATAGGAAGATTAGCTTTTCGAAAGATTCATGAAATGAATGATGTAGATATAGTTGCTATAAATGATCTCTCAGATGAAGTACAGTTATCATATCTTCTAAAATATGACAGTACGCAGGGAGCTTATCACGGTCACGATATAAGCCTCAAAGATGGAACTTTGATTGTTGATAATGATAAGATTAAAATATTCAAAGAAAAAGATGCAAACAACCTGCCTTGGAAGGATTTAGAAGTTGATATTGTAATTGAATGTACGGGTTTTTATACGAGCAAAGAAAAGTCTATGGCACATATAAATGCAGGAGCAAAAAAAGTTCTTATTTCTGCACCTGCTGGAGATGACATCAAAACCATAGTCTATGGGGTTAACCATGAAACGCTCACTAAAGATGATATTATAGTCTCTGGTGCATCTTGCACTACAAATTGCCTTGCACCCATGGCAAAGGCTTTAGCATCTTATAGAGAGCTTAGAACTGGATTTATGACTACTATACACGCTTATACAGGCAATCAGAAAATACTCGACGCACCTGCTGATAAAGGAAATTTAAGGCGTTCAAGAGCTGCTGCTATCAATATAGTACCAACAACGACAGGAGCTGCAAGTGCAATTGGTCTTGTTATACCTGAGCTTGATGGTAAGCTTATTGGGTCTGCACAAAGAGTGCCGGTAGCAACAGGTTCTATTACCATACTAGACGCTATGTTAAAAGATAAGACGGACTCAGTAACAGCTCTTGGCATCAATGAATGTATGAAATCATTTGCTAATGAAAGCTACGGATATACTGAAGAAGAAATTGTTTCAAGTGATATTATTGGAACTTCTTATGGTTCTCTATTTGATGCTACCCAGACCTTGGTTCAGAAATCAGGCACTCATATTTACGAAGTAAGAGTTGTTTCATGGTATGATAATGAAATGGGATACACCGCTCAGCTTATAAGAACTTTTAGACATATGGCAAATTTAATTTAAAAAATGAACTACTTTAAGGAGTATCCTTTGGACACTAAGAATCTTTCACCGATGATGCAGCAATATCTTGCTGTAAAAAATGAATACCCAGACTGCTTGCTAATGTTCAGATTAGGTGATTTTTATGAGCTATTTTTTGATGATGCAATAACAGTATCTAGAGAACTTGAGCTTACATTAACTGGTAGAGCCTGCGGTCTTAAAGAAAAAGCACCAATGTGTGGTGTTCCATATCATTCAGTGGCACCATATTTAAAATTACTTGCCGACAAGGGATATAAGATAGCCATATGTGAGCAGGTAGAAGATCCTAAATTATCAAAAGGAATAGTAAAAAGAGAAGTAGTCAGAATAGTAACTCCCGGAACAGTTGATTTAAATAGCGAAATAGATGGAAATGATAATGTTTTTATTGGATCTATTTCCTTTGCTTTAAATAAATATTCTTTTACATATTCTGATATTTCAACTGGTGAATTAATATCCACGAGCTTTGATAAAAGTGATTATGCAAATTTGATTTCGTTAATATCACTTATAAATCCTAGAGAGCTCATTATGAGTAAGGATACAGAGGGCAAACTATTAGATTATCTAAATAACAATTTAATTTCGCCATATATCAATATAATTGACGATTCCTATTATAAAATTTCAAATTGTAAGGATATTATTTTAAGGCAGTTTAAAGTAAATACGCTTATTCCTATCGGACTTGATGGTCGTGATGAGATAATAAGCTCTTGCGGTTCTTTGCTTTTATACATATTAGAAACAGAGATGCAAGATTTAACAAATATAAAACAGCTTGAAATTAGAAATAATAAAGATTATATGATTCTAGATAAATCTACTGTAAGAAATTTGGAATTGCTTGAGACGATATATGAAGGTAAGGCAAAGGGTTCTCTTATTGGAGTATTAAATAAGACTAAGACCTCTATGGGGGAGAGACTTTTAAAGAGATATATTAGAGAGCCTTTGATTAATAAGGATGAAATAATCAAAAGACAGAATTCATTAGAGTCTCTTATAAATAATAATATAGCAAAGAAAGAATTAAATAATCAGTTAAAAAAGATTTATGATTTTCAAAGACTAACATCAAAAATTGCAAAGGGAAGGGCAAATGCGAGAGATCTAATTTCTTTAAAACAAACCATTTCAGCCCTACCAGAAATTAAAAAAATTCTACAGCCAATTGATTCAGTGCTTATAAAAGAGATATATGAAAATCTGGATGATTTTGATGATTTATATGAGCTTATTCATAATTCAATAGTTGAAGAACCACCTGTAACTATAAGAGAGGGGAATATAATTAATGAAGGATATTCTACAGAATTAGACTCTCTAAAAGAATCCATTAAGTCTGCAAAGTCTTGGATTTTAAACCTAGAAAACAGCGAAAAGGAGAGGACTGGAATAAAGACATTAAAGGTGGGATATAATAAGATTTTCGGATATTATATTGATGTCAGCAAGTCACAGATTGATAATGTTCCTGATGAATATATAAGAAAACAAACTCTTGTAAATAATGAAAGATATGTTACCCCAGAATTAAAAGAAAAAGAATCTTTGGTTATAACAGCAGAGGCTAAAATAAATAAGCTTGAATATGAGATTTTCCAAGAAATTAGAGAAAAAATCATTCCATATACCATTAGATTACAAAAAGCATCCAAGGCTGTTGCAGAAATTGATGTACTCCTCTCACTATCTGAAGTCGCAATTAGAAATAATTATATAAAACCAATTATTGATGATAGTGGCATCATTGATATAAAAGAAGGAAGACATCCGTCAATTGAAGAAATACTAGGAGATAATATTTTTGTTCCAAATGATACCTTAATTTCTCTCGATGATAAGCCACCATATGATAAGAGTATGCTTATTATAACCGGTCCAAATATGTCAGGTAAATCAACATATATGAGGCAGACAGCTCTGATAGTTTTAATGGCTCAAATTGGCTCCTATGTCCCTGCTAGTTATGCAAGAATTGGAATTGTAGACAGAGTATTTACGAGAATAGGGGCTTCAGATAATCTAAGCTATGGACAATCAACTTTTTTTGTTGAAATGAGCGAACTGGCAAACATACTTAGAAATGCAACTAGAAAAAGCCTTATTATTTTAGACGAAGTTGGGAGAGGCACCAGCACCTTTGATGGATTATCAATAGCGTGGGCAGTAGCAGATTATCTTTCAACGAACGAAGATGCTATAAGGACGATGTTTGCAACGCATTATCATGAACTAACGCTTCTTGAGTCTCAGAATAAAAAAGTTAAAAACCTATCTGTTGCAGTATCAGATAATGGGAAAGATGTTGTATTTTTACATAAGATTGTTGATGGACCAGCTAATAAGAGCTATGGTATTCATGTCGCTAAAATTGCGGGCGTTCCTTCAAAAATTAGAATATCGGCTGAAAAGAAGTTAAAAGAGCTTGAAAAATCAAGTCTTTCAATTGGTATAAATAATAACATGGGGCAGATTAAATTTTTTGATGAAATAGATGATGCGACGAGTAATAATGACAAATTAATTGATGCACTTTACGATATTGAAATAGATAATATAACTCCAATTGATGCACTTAACAAGCTAAATGAGTTAAAACAGATGATATAAATCATATGAAAAATATGGGGGAAATATAATATAGCGAAAATGACCATTAATATTTTAGATAAGAATATTGCAGATAAGATTGCTGCAGGAGAAGTAATAGAAAGACCTGTTTCAATAGTAAAAGAGCTAGTAGAAAATTCAATAGATGCAAATGCGAGTCAAATTACAATAGAGATAAAAAATGGCGGTAAATCATTTATAAGAATAACCGACAATGGCGATGGAATTCCCCAAGATGAGGTCAGTATAGCTTTTTATAGACACGCAACGGGAAAGATAAGTTCTTTAGATGATCTAAATAATATCCACACCTTAGGTTTTAGGGGGGAAGCTTTAACCAGTATTGCTGCAATTTCAAGGCTGACAATTTTAACTAAAACAAATGATGAAATTTTGGGCACAAAACTAATACTCCATGCTGGTAAAGAAATATATCATGACTCAATAGGTATTAATAAAGGTACAAGTATAATCGTTCAAGATATTTTCTATAATACGCCAGCAAGAAGAAAGTTTATGAAATCAGATGGTGCTGAAGCAGCTGCGATAATTGATTTTTTAGAAAAAATAGCACTATATTATTCAAATATAAAATTTAGACTGATAAATAATGGAAGGGATATTTTTAATACAGCTGGTGATTCGAATTTAAAAAATACAATTGAAAATATATATCCATTTAAAGATTATAAAGATATGATTAAAGTGGATTTTCATGATTACTTATCAAATATCAGTATTAATGGGTATATTAGTGACCCAATGAGCACAAAAAAAACAAGGAAATCTCAAATAACCTTTGTCAATGGAAGAATCGTATCAAGTAAAATAATAGATAAGGGAATAGATAATGGATATGGAGATAGGGTTTTTAAAGGCTTTCCTGTAACAATATTATTTATAAATATTTCGGCAGGCTTGATCGATATAAATATTCACCCAAGTAAAAAAGAAATTAAATTTATAAATGAAAATGATATTATATATGTACTTTCTAAGGCTATTTCTAGCTCAATGAAAGCTGAAAAATCAATTCCAAAAATTTCTATATATGATAAAAAAGTAAATGAAAAAGAAGAAGGTAAGACCTTAGATTATCAGCTTGATATTAAAAATTATCTGAAAGAAAAAAGGAAGGTATCACTAAGGGAAGAAGGAAGGAAAGATTTAGAAGAATTAAAAGAAGATATAAATATATTCTATAAGCAAGAAGAAGTTATAGATAATATAAATAATATTGATAATATTAATGATGATAATAACAACATTGATAATATTATCCAAATAAAAAAAGACTTAAATAATTCGTTCAATTCTCTTGATTTTAATGATTTGAAGATTGCAGGATATATATTTAAAACATATATAATAACTAACGCAGGTGATAATCTATATATTATAGACCAACACGCAGCTCATGAACGAATTAATTATGAGAGATTGGTAGAAGCATATAATAAAAAAACACAATCACCTCAGAGCATTTTAACTCCTTTTTCAATTGAAGTATCTAGTTCAATATATGAAAGAGAAGACATTTGGTCTAAAATTCTAAAAAAACTTGGCTTTGATTTTGATGACTTTGGAGATAGAACATTTATATTTAGAGGCATACCTAAATATATGAATATAGAAGAAGCAAGACTATTTGTTCAAACTTTTATAGATGAGCTTGACGAAGAATTTCTAAATAGGTATGAAAACCTTAATTTTTTAAACAGCAGGGTTATTGATAAGCTTATTATGAAATCTTGCAAAAAATCGGTTAAAGGCGGAGATAAACTAAGTATAATGGAAATGCAGGAACTAATTGATGATATGAGTAAATGCGACAATCCATTTAGCTGTCCACATGGCAGACCGACGATGATAAAAATTAACAAAAATGATGTAGAAAAGATATTTAAGAGAAAGTAGAGGACAGAAATGAGCAAAGATAACAATTATTTATCAAAAGAAGAACTTCTACAGCGTATTCAAGAAATAAAAAATAAAAGGGATAGCCTTAAAGAGAAACAAAATGCTCTTAAAAATGTTGCAATAGCTGAATTAAAACTAAGAAAAGATATAGAGGCAAATAATCTAGATGATGAAATTATAAAGCATAGAGATGAACTTGAAAATAAATTAAATGAAAAGGAAGAAATTGCTGAGAAAATAGAGGCAAAAATACAATTAAAAGAAGATATAGAAGACTTAAAGAGGCAAAAGGATATAGCTTTTAAAGAAAAGCAACATGAGCTTGAAATGCAAAGAATTAAGAGAAAAAAGGAGCAAAATGAAAGGCTTGAACTTATTCGTAAGGCTCTAATTCAGAAAAAGAGGGAAAAGGCCCTTAAGAATTTAGAAGAAAAAAAGAAAGAAAATGCTGAAAAACTTAATATAGAAATTAAAGAAGATTCTTCAGATGCCATAGATGCGATAAATTCAAATTCACCAAAGGTTAAGCCAGTAGTATATATTATATCTGGACCAACAGCAGTAGGGAAGAGTTCAATAGGAGCTATGCTTGCTAGACAAATAGATGGCGAGATAGTTAACTGTGATTCGGTTCAAATATATAAATATCTTGATATAGGTAGTGCAAAGCCAACAAAAGAAGAAATGAATAAGGTTCCACATCACCTATATGATTTTCAAGACCCAAGAATTCCACTTACTGTAGCCGAATATCAAAGAATGGCACTTGATACCATAGATGAAATTATAAATAGAGGAAAGACTCCAATTATATGTGGTGGCACAGGTTTATATCTTAATTCTATTTTATATGATATGGATTTTGCAGTAGTATCTCCTGATAAAAAGAGGAGGGAAGAACTTGAAAAATTAGCGAGCGAAAATGGTTCAAAATATCTACATGAGTATTTGTCATCTGTTGATAAAAAGACAGCAGAAAGGATACATCCTAATAATACTCGTAAAATAATCAGAGCGATTGAGGCTTATGAATTAGGAAGTAATATTGAACCGATAAACAAGTGCAAGCCAAATAATAAGTACGATTTTAAGCTCTTTGGACTTACAATGGATAGAGATTGGCTATATGAGAGAATTAATAAAAGGACGCTAAAACTCGCAAAAAATGGTCTTATTGATGAGGTTAAAAAATTAAAAGAAATGGGTATTCCTGAGAATTCATCAGCGATGAAAGCGATTGGATATAAAGAGATTTATTCGTATCTTGAAAAAGAAATTACATTAAAGGAAGCTATTACGGATGTGATGAAAAATACTAGGCATTATGCTAAAAGACAGTTAACTTGGCTTAAAAGATATGATGACATTAAGTGGATAGAGATAAATAAAGGCGATAGATTAAGCGGTATTGTGCTATCAATAATTGAAAAAGCAAATAATTAAAATCGAGTAATAAATGGGTAAAACTAAGATAACAAAAAAAGAATATAGGATTCATAATAAAAGCGATAAGCCTGACAATATAGTTGAGAAAGAGAATCAAATTTATCTTGAATGTGAGAAGATAGAAGAAGAACTTCCAAGATTTCTTCGTCAGTATTTCGTTTATTTAAAGGGAAATATTCTTCCTATGAGTAGACTTGCTTATTTAAGAGATGTAAGATTTTTCTTTAATTATCTTATAAGTGAAACTGATTTGACAAAAGCACAAAGTGCAAAGGATATAACGGTTTCTGAAATTGATAATATTAGAGCTTCAGACATCAATCTCTTTATTGATTACTGCAGAAAATATACAGTTGATGAGGGTGATAGCATAGTTGTTTATGAAAACTCAAATAAAACACTTGCAAGGAAAAAAAGCTCCATAAGTGTTTTATTTAAACAGCTCTATAGGGACGGTTTAATTAAGGAAAATATAACTGATGGATTTGACCCGATAAGAGTTCCAAAACCAGGCGAAAAAGAAATAAAAGCACTTCAAGACGATGAAGTGATGATAATGCTAGATGCTGTTACTACCGGTTCTCATCTGACTGAACATGAAAAAAAATATTGGGAAAAAACAAAACTTCGTGATAAGGCAATTCTTGTTCTTTTTTTAACATATGGTCTTAGATTGTCGGAACTTGAGCAACTGAATATTAGCAGTTTTAATTTTTCAAGAGGTGACTTTAAGATATATAGAAAAAGAGGAAAAGAGTCAACGATGCCAATAAATAGAAGCGTTGAAATTGTTGTAAAGGACTATATTGACAACGAAAGAAATCCTGAAGCTAGCGATGAAGAAGCACTTTTCTTGTCATTACAGGGAAAAAGAATTACTTCAAGAGCGATAAGAGATCTTGTAAAAAAATATACATCGATTGCACTTAGTACTAGTCGTAAAGATGGATATAGCCCACATAAATTAAGAGCAACTGCAGCTACAAGTCTTATCGGCAGGGGTAATTCTATTTATGATGTTCAAGCACTTCTTGACCACGAGCAGGTTACTACTACCCAGCTCTATGCTTCGCACAAGATAAATGTTAAGAGGGACCTTGTAAATGATATGGAATGGGAGCTTGAAAGAAAGGAAGATAATTGATTTATAAAGATTTTTTATTAGATAAATTTGAAATAAATCCAAAAGTATATGATTTTATTCAAAATAGTGAAAATGAGCTCTCAGAAGAATTTAATTATCTAGATGAAATATGTTCTATAAACCAGCTTAAAGTTTTATCTGCTTTTCAGGAAAATCATATTAATGACTCTCATTTTTCTTGGAATACAGGATATGGTTATGATGATTCAGGAAGAGATGCAGTAGAGAGAGTATATGCCTCTATTTTTAATACAGATACTGCCCTAGTTAGAACTGGAATTGTAAATGGCACCCATGCAATTTCAACAGTATTATTTGGACTTTTAAGAGCAGGTGATGAGTTAATATATGCGACAGGGGAGCCTTATGACACATTAAAGACGGTTATAGGAACTATGTCAGGAAGCATTAGTTCAACAGCAAGCAGTAAACACTTATCAGGTAAAAAACAGGTAAATAATTCTTCAAATTTTGAATATAAAGATGCCAAAAACAATGAAGATAAAATTTATAACAAGGGAACTCTTCTAGACTATGGTATTAAATTTAAGTCCGTTCCATTAAAAAAAGATGGACACATAGACTTAGATTTATTAAAAGAAATGATAAGCGATAAAACAAAGGTTATAGCATTACAGAGGTCAACTGGGTATGCTTGGCGTTCAGCTATAAGCATATCTGAGGTAAAAGAAGCATCAACCTTAATTAAATCAATCAATCCCAATATAATTATTTTTGTAGATAATTGCTATGGAGAATTTATTGATTCTATAGAGCCTACAGATATAGGGGTAGATATAATTGCAGGGTCACTTATTAAAAATCCGGGCGGTGGTTTTGCACTTAGCGGAGGATATATTGCAGGAAGAGAAGAACTGGTAAAACTAGCATCTTACAGGCTTACCTGCCCTGGGATAGGCGATGAGTGTGGATTAACCTTTGGTCAAAATAGAACTATATTGCAAGGCCTTTTTATAGCTCCAAAGGTTGTTAATTCAGCTGCTAAAGGTGCCTTATTATGTGGCCTTGTTTATGATAAGCTTGGATTTATGGTATGTCCACCTGTAAAAGCAAAGCGAAATGATATTGTGCAAGCTATCAAATTTAATGATCCCGAAAAAATGGTAACTTTTTGTCAGTCAATACAAGCTGCATCACCGATTGATTCTTATGTAACACCGATACCATGGGAAATGCCAGGGTATGATGATAAGGTAGTCATGGCAGCAGGTAATTTCGTACAGGGATCATCAATTGAACTAAGTGCAGATGCACCTATGCGAGAGCCTTATATCGCTTATTTTCAAGGCGGTTTAACATATGAACATTCAAAATATGGAGTTATAAAAAGTCTGGATTTACTTGTAAAAAAAGGCTTAATTGACGATACATCATTATCGTAAACTAATTAAAAATTATTAATAATATCAAAAAATTTTTATTTAAAAATTACTGAAATATAATTTATAGATAAAATTACTGGGATAGGATTTATAGATGCTTAAAAATAAAAAAAAGCGATTTAATATAATTAATAATATCAAGACTAATACAGCTGATTTAACAAGAAAAGAAAAGTTTATCATTATTGCTAAGCTAATGGCTTTTCTTTTTATTATAATTGGTTTGCCACTTATAATTATTATTTTTTATAGGGATATTTTCTTTAATACCAAGTCTTTAAGGCATCTTTTGACATCATTTTCAAATAATAAATTTGAAGCTTTTATAGTCCTTATCTTAACGCAGATAACCCAGATAATCATATCTATTATACCAGGTCAACCTATACAAATAGCTGCAAGTTATACTTTTGGATTCTGGGGAGGACTTTTAATAACTCTCACAGGTGCTATTTTAGGAACTATAATAACATATATGCTAGCATCATTTCTTGGAAGAAGTGCCATGCGAATTATTTTTGGTAAAGATAAGATTAATGAATATTCCAAAAAATTAAATAATCGAAAATCTTGTCTAATTATATTTATTTTATATCTTATACCAGGTATACCAAAGGATAGTGTGAGCTATATAGCAGGTATATCAGAGATAAAATTAAGACCATTTATATATTTATCTACACTTGGAAGAATCCCAGGTGTAGCAGGAAGTCTTTTGCTAGGATATTTTTCTAAGACACATAATTATGAAGGGTTAGCAATAGTATCCGTAATAGCTATTTTAATATTTGGAGTTTCAATTTATAGAAGAAAAGAAATTGCAGAATGGATTGATAGCGTTGAAGAAAAAGGCGATCGAATGGAAGAACTAGATCGTGAATATAGACTTAAGATTAAAAATATAAATAAGGAACGCAGAGAGAAAAAGAGAAAGATAGAAATTGATATAGAGAATAAAAATAGGAAAATTGATATGAATGATAAAAAGGAATAATAACTATTCCCAAAATTGTGATTTTAGGAATAGTTATGTCTCTCTTCTACCATTATATTCTCTATATTCCCTTTATTTTATTTTAAATTACTTATTTTAAATCACACCTTAATAAGCTTGCTTTAATTCCTATAAATGTTTTTAAAAGCTGTAGCCATCATCATCTTTATCCTATTAAGCTGGTTTACATTAGATGCACCAGGGTCATAATCTATAGCTACTATATTAGAATCCTTATCATAATTTCTTATAGCCTTAATCATGCCTTTTCCTACGACATGGTTTGGTAAACACGCAAATGGCTGAAGGCAGAGAATATTTTTGACTCCTTCATCTATAAGGTCAACCATTTCTCCAGTTAAAAGCCAGCCTTCTCCGCATTGATTGCCTATGCTAAGTATTTTTGATGCATTTTTAGCTGTTTTTTCAATTGTTGTATCAGGTGTAAATCGAGATGAATTTCGCAAAACTTCTCTAACCATATCCCTATAATGCTCAATTATACTAAGTGCAGTATTATTTATCATCATATCATTCATCTTTCCAGATAGATGTTTATAATTAAATTTTTTACTATACATTCCATACTCAAAAAAGTCTATAAGGCTTGGTACTACTGCCTCACCGCCTTCTTCCTCTATTAATTCTACAAGGTTATTATTAGCATTTGGATGATACTTAACTAGAATTTCTCCAACTATTCCAACCTTAGGTTTAACCATGTTTTCATCAATTGGAAGTTTATCAAAGTCCTTGACAATCTCACTAATATTCTTCTTAAACTGATTTGTTTTCAAATTGATACAGTTTGATATAATTTTATCAAACCATTTATCCATTATCTTATTACTTGAACCTTTTATTTTTTCATATGGTCTTACATGATATAAGCATTTCATCATTAAATCTCCATACATAGTAGCAATTACAAAGGATAAAAGCATTTTCATAGAAATGCGGAATCCCTTATTTGATTCAAGTCCAGCCATATTAAAAGATATTACAGGTATTTGAGGCATATTAAGATCTATCAAAGCTTTTCTTAATAGAGCAACATAATTAGAAGCCCTGCATCCTCCACCCGTTTGCGACATAAAGACACCTACCTTATTCAAATCATATTTGCCCGATTTTAATGACGATATAATCTGACCTAGGGTTACAATTGTAGGATAACAAGCATCATTATTAATATATTTAAGCCCCTCTTCTTCTGAATTCTTTGTCACTGGCGGTAGCATTACAGCGTTATAACCAAGGTGATTTAAAATAGGCTCTAAATATTGAAAGTGTATGGGTGACATCTGTGGAATTAACAAAGTATAACCGTCTAGTTTCATTTTTTTAGTGAACTTAATTCTTTCATATGGCTTATTGACACCAAGAGGCTTAATTTCAGTTTTGCTTCTCTCATCAAGGGCTGCTTTTAACGATCTAAGCCTAATTTTTATAGCTCCTAGGTTAGAACCCTCATCAATTTTTAATACTGTATATAATTTGTTGTTATACTCTAATAATTCTTCAATTTCATCAGTTGTTACCGCATCAACACCGCAGCCAAAAGAATTTAATTGTACAATATCAAGATCTTGTCTTTGCCCTGCAAACAAGGCAGCCTTATATAGCCTTGAATGATATACCCATTGATCGAGCACCCTGAGGGGCCTTTCTTCGATTATTCTATCGCTTACTCCATCTTCAGTTAAAACAACCATATCTAGCTGTGTAATAATATTATTTATTCCATGGTTTACATGGGGATCTATATGATAAGGTCTTCCTGAAAGTATAATACCTTTTTTATTATGCTTTTTCATATAATCAAGGGCGAAATCCGTTTCCTTGATAAGAGAACGCTTAAATTTTTTATATTCTATTCTACCTTCATCTATTGCTTCTGCTATATCTCTTCTATTTATGCCTAATTTAAATAAGGAATAATTAATATTTTTATTATCAAAATTATATAAATTATTTATATTAGCCCTTGCTTCAATATCGACATCTCTTTTACCATTAAAAAACTTATATAATTCCTCATTTAATCTGGAATCACTATCATATGGTAGAAATGGATGATAAAATTCAACATCGTTATCATTGAAAAAATCAGCCATATTTTTATCTATAACTTCCGGATAAGTCGCTACTATTGGACAATTATAGTGGTTAGGAGCCGAAGGATCTTCATTTATTTCGTGATTTATACATGGATAAAAAATCCTTTTTATATTGTGCATTACTAGCCATTTAATATGACCATGGACAAGCTTAGCTGGATAACAAGCCGTATCAGAAGATATTGAGTCCATTCCGAGCTCATAAATATCCTTAGAGCTTATCTGGCTTAAAACAACTTTAAACCCTAGCCTACTGAAAAATGTATGCCAAAATGGATAATCTTCATACATATTTAATACTCTTGGAATACCAATAATTCCTCTATAAGCTGCATCATCTTCCAGGCTAGGTCTATTAAATAACAATTTAAATTTGGTTTTATAGAGATCGGGATTATCATTTTGTTTAGCAATTTCGCCGGCTCCCCTTTCACACCTATTTCCTGTTACATATCTTGAGCCATCACCAAATTCTGTTATGGTTAAAAGACAGTTGTTTCCGCATTTACCGCATCTTTTGTTTGATGTAGTAATTTTGAAATTATCAATTTTGTCTTTAGGCAGTAAACTTGAGCTAAGATTTGCATCTTCTTTTATTTTTTCTTCGTATTGCTCATGAGCAATTATAGCTGCACCATAGGCTCCCATAAGTCCTGAAACATCGGGTCTAATAACCTCTTTTCCTAGTATTATTTCAATAGATCTTAGAACTGCTTCATTTAAAAATGTACCGCCTTGAACTACTACCTTATCCCCTGTTTCATCTGGATTTCTTAACTTTATAACCTTATATAGAGCATTTTTAATTACTGATAAAGAAAGTCCTGCGGATATATCCCCTATTTTTGCACCTTCTTTTTGTGCCTGTTTAACCTTGGAATTCATAAAAACAGTACATCTGGTCCCAAGGTCAACGGGATTCTCAGCTGTTAAAGCTAAGTTTGCGAATTCAGGGACACTCATATTTACACTCTTAGCATAGGTTTCAATAAAAGAACCGCAACCTGAAGAACATGCTTCATTTAACATTATTGAAGATACAGCACCATTCTTAATTTTCATGCACTTCATATCTTGACCGCCAATATCGAGTATGAAGCTTACGCCTGGCAAAAATTCTTCAGCTGCCTTATAATGTGCCATTGTTTCAATAATACCATCATCCATCTTTATAGCAGCTTTAATAAGATTTTCGCCATATCCGGTTACTACAGATCTTGCTATAAAAGCATCATTTGGAATTTTTTTATAAATATCAAGTAATATTTTTTTTACAACTTCTAAAGGTTCTCCATTATTATTTTCATAATATTCATAAAGTAGCTCATTTTCACTATTAATTAAACCTGCCTTGGTTGTAGTTGAACCTGCATCAATACCTAAGAATAAAGGCCCTTTTGCCATAGATAGGTCGTTTCTTTTTACCTTGTATTTGTCATGTCTTTTCCTAAAACTTTCAAGGTGATTTTCATCATCAAATAGAGGATCTATGTATTTTGTAGATGATATATCTTTAGAATCAGAATTATCGATTTTAGAAATAAGATCTGAGATATTAGTATTATCTTCATTTTCAGAAAGCAAAGCGGCACCTATAGCCACAAAATATTTTGAATTTTCGGGGAAAATAACATTTTCCTCTGGAAGCTTTAGCGTTTCAATAAATCTTTTTCTAAGCTCACTTAAATATGTCAAAGGGCCACCTAGGAAAGCAACATTACCTTTAATTGGGTGACCGCATGCAAGTCCTGATATTAGTTGATTTACAACAGCTTGAAATATTGAAATAGCAATATCTGATGTTTTTGCACCATCATTTATTAATGGCTGAATATCAGTTTTTGCAAAAACTCCACACCTTGATGCAATAGGATAGATGATATTATATGATTTAGCAGCTTCATTTAAACCGCTTGCATCGGTATTTAAAAGGACTGCCATTTGATCTATAAAAGCTCCTGTACCTCCTGCACAAGAACCATTCATTCTCTGTTCAATAGATGGATTATAATATGTAATCTTTGCATCCTCACCGCCAAGCTCAATAGATACATCAGTTTCCGGTATAATTTTACTAACAGCTTCAGTGCATGAGATAACCTCCTGCTCAAATTTCAAATTTAATATTTTAGCAAGGGAAAGACCTCCTGAACCTGTTATAATAGCTTTTATTGAAAGATCTCCCATTTCTTTAATTAATTCAAATAGAAGTTCTCTAACCTTCTGAAAAACATCAGAATTATGTCTTTCATATCTCGAATATATTATTTCGTCATTACTACCAAGCAATATTAGCTTTACTGTTGTAGAGCCTACATCTATACCAAGTTTCATTTCATTCCTCTTTTAAATAGTTAAAAATTGAACAAAAAATAAAAAATGCCCCTAATAAAAAAAGGGCAAACCTATAAGCCGGGTTCTGTATTTGACGATCATCCATCTAGATCATCTATTGCTAAATGATTCAAGCGACCTACCTATGGGCAGTGACGGGCAGCCACAAATAATGCCCTGCTTGGTCTTGCTCCGAATGGGGTTTACACGGCCGTCATGTCTCCATGACGCCGGTGAGCTCTTACCTCACCATTTCAACCTTACCACGGCCTAACCGTTTCGGCGGAATGTTTCTGTTGCACTTTCCCTACAGTTACCTGCGCCTGATGTTATCAGGCATTCTTGCCCTTTGGAGCCCGGACTTTCCTCATGTCTAAAGACACGCGATCGTCTGGTTTACCCTGGAAGTATTATACCATATTATATATTTTATATTAATAAAGTCTTTAGATATTCTAAATCTATTTCAAGCTTTTTTATTAAGTAAGTTTTATCATCTTTGCTTTTTTTTAAATTATTAATCTCATTATTTATACTTTCAATTTTCCAATTGATTTTTTCTTTTAAAAGCTCTTTTTCAGAGTATTTAAACGACTTAGGAAATTCCCATTTAATACTATCTTTATCTATATTTTCATATATTTTATTGATATTAAAATCTGTTTTTGCAACTATTATTTCACATACAAACTTTCCTTCTTTTGCAAGTACATTTTTTTCTATATTAAAATTATTTTTATATAACCAATGTCTTAGCCTGCCACTATTATTCCTAGGTTGTAAAATTAATTTTTTAAAAGAATGTGTCTTATCAATATCCTTTTCTAAAATATCTATAATAAGCTGTCCTCCCATACCTGCAATAATAATATCATCGACTTCTCCATATGAAATCTCAATTAAGCCATCTGACACTCTAAATGATGTTAATGTGCTTGTTTTTATATCTTTTAAATTATTAATAGCCTTATCTAGGGATTTTGAACTAATATCACTCATAATAATTGCTGGCGATATTTTATTTTTTATTAGAAGAATCGGAACGAATCCATGATCCGTTCCGACATCAGCAACAGTTTCACCTGTTGCTACTTCTTCATATATTTTATAAAGACGATTGCTAATTTTCATTTATATTATTTCTAAAAATTCTATCAACTATATTGTTAAAACTACAATTAAATTCAACTTAGTTATACCAGTAATAATATTAAAATTAGTTATACCAGTAATTGCAGTCAACATTTCCATTTACTCCTGTAATTCTGCCTGTGCTTGTGTACTGCCATACATTATATGAGCCTCCATATGTTACCTTGTCATAGTACTGTGCAACCCATACTCTATAACCATTTAACTGGTTCATATCAAGCTTATTATTTAACCACCATGTGCTTGCATAAAGCATTGGAGTGTATCCAGCATTAGACACTTCATCACAGAATGCTTTAATAACTTCAGTCCTTGAAGCTGTGCTAATTGCTGAATGTCTTCCGCCACCGCTTACATTTTCTGAATCGATTACTATTGGAAGGTCAACTCCATAAGGCTTAATCTTTTCTATTGTATATCTTGCTTCTTCAATTGCTTCATCAGCATTAACAGCCTGTGTAAAGAAGTAAACACCAACCTTTATACCATTTGCCTTAGCTTGAGCAATATTATAATCAAATCTTGCATCATCATATATACTAGCACTAACGCTAAATCTACCCGCAACTCTAATGTAAGCAAATTTTACACCTGAGTTTGCAACTGCTTGCCAATCAATATATCCATTAAATTCTGATACATCTATTCCAAGGCTACCAGCTGGAATTATTGAACTGTCAAAACTAGGATTATTCTGAGGTTTATTATCAGTTGAAGATGATCCAGCATTATCAGTTGAGCTATCTGTATTATTAGTATTGTTATCAGTAGCACTATCATTATTATTATCAGATGAAGAATTATCTATTGAAGAATCCGGAGTAGTTAACTCACTGCTATCAAATTCTTTTGCTTTAGCCTGTGGCTTTACATTTTGCTGAGCATTAGATGAAGAATTTGCTTCTAAAGCATTTTTGTGCTCTGCAGCAGCCTTACCAGATGCCTCATCAGCTTCTCTTATAGCGACACTCTTCTTTGATTCATCCATTTTAATATTAATTTCACTTTTTTCAGCATTATCAGAAATCTGCTTTTTTATTAAAGCATCCGTTACAGCTTCTAAAGTCTTACTTTGTAAGGATTTAAAAGCAGATGAAGCAGGCTTATTTATTATTCCTCTAATACCACTTTTGCTTGCAAAACTTGGAATGGAAAAGCATATCATTATCAATGTAATTATTCCAATCTTTAATATCTGTTTTTTCATTTCTAAATACCTCGTCTTTAAAATTCGTAGCAAAATCTATAAAAATGTTAACGAGATTTTAGCATCTACTTATAAATAAAAAAGAAAAAATAAAAAAATAAAGCAAAAATAAAAGTAATGTGATTTTATTATACATATTTATATCACATAAAGACTATATTTTATTGTAAACCAATCTATATTTTGTAAATTATTAAAAAAAAGATAACAATATGTCCAATCAATCTATTTTTAGATTTTTAACCCTTTTTACTCTTTCTTTTTTGATTATTGTTTTAATTTTTTTATATTTCATAAATATTTTAAAAAATAAGTATTTGTTTTTTTGTTTATTAGCTCCAATATAAAATATAAAAAGAGGTAGGATTTCTCACCTCTACCTCTTACAATCAATTAATATTTCTTAATATTATTGAGCTAATTTAAATAGTTTAAATTATTTAGAATGCTTAAATTATTTAAACTATTTGGTACTTTTATAAGTAATTTATTAAGAATTACTCTAAATACTCTTTTAATTTTTTCCTTCTTGATGGGTGCCTAAGCTTTCTTAATGCCTTTGCTTCAATCTGCCTTATCCTTTCTCTTGTTACATTAAATTCTTTTCCCACTTCTTCAAGAGTTCTTGGTCTGTCATCTTCAACACCAAATCTCAGTAATAATACTTTCTTTTCTCTTTCACTAAGTGTGTCCAAAACTTCCATTAATTGTTCTGTTAACATTGAGTTAGCCGCTGCATCTACTGGTTCAAGAGCATCCTCATCAGGAATAAAATCACCTAGGTGGCTATCTTCTTCTTCTCCAATTGGTGTTTCAAAGCTGACGGGGTCTTGGGATATTTTCTTTATTTCTCTTACCTTGTCAACAGTTATTCCCATTTCTTCGGCAATTTCTTCAGATGTTGGTTCTCTACCATATTCTTGAAGTAGCTGTCTACTAACCCTTATTAACTTATTTATAGTTTCTACCATGTGAACAGGAATCCTTATCGTTCTTGCTTGATCAGCTATAGACCTTGTTATAGCTTGCCTTATCCACCAAGTAGCATATGTGCTGAACTTGTATCCCTTAGTATAGTCGAATTTATCTACAGCTTTTATAAGACCAAGGTTACCTTCCTGTATTAGATCAAGGAGAGATAAGCCCCTATTTAAATATCTCTTTGCTATGCTTACTACAAGTCTTAGATTACATTCGCATAACCTCTTCTTAGCCCATTCATCTCCTTCTTCCATACGCTTTGCAAGCTCTTTTTCTTCATCTGCTGTTAGCAAGCTAACTTTACCTATTTCTTTAAGATACATTCTTACAGGGTCATCAGTAGGAACAGACTTAGGGACTGTAGCTTCGACATCTATCTCTCCATTTTTATTTATTACAACTCCATCGTCCGCATCTTCATCATTTTTTAATTCTGAATCAGCAGGTTCTCTAAATTCAACAACCTTTATTCCCTTATCTTCGAGCATTTTATAGGTCATTTCTATATCATTTTTATCAAGCTCTAAATCATATAGATAGTTGCTAACTTCTCCAATTGTGATTTCATTATTTGTTTTCTTTGCAATTTGTTCTAGGTCCATGACATATTGATCTCTCATGGCTAGAGTTTTTTCTTTTTTTATTGCATTTTCTTTCTCTTCAGGAGTTAGCTCGATATTATGCTCAATAGCCTTTACCTTGCCTTCAATACTGTTAGGATCGATTCTTTTTTTTGCCATTCTAATCCCCTTTCAACCTTCTAATTTCTGATTCGTAAAATAGTAATTCTTTCGCAATATCTTCGCTTGAACTATTATCATTTATTTTTTCAGATACTTCGAGTTCATTTTGTAATTGATTTTTTCTTTCAATACAAATCTCAAGTTTGTATTTTTTTAAGCATTTATTGTAAAACTCTTCAATATCTCCCCCGATAAAAAGTCCCTTAGTAGCCTTGCGAAAAGCCATATCTTCATCTTTATCAAGATTCTTACTTATCTCATCAATTATATTTAAATTAATATCTTTAATATTATAGCTATCGTTTTTTAAATCCTTGCTACAAATTTCTATCAAAATTTTATGAATTTTTTTTGCAAGATATGTTGTAAATATTACATTATCTTTCTCTAATTCTTTTAAATAATATGAATCTACTGAACTTATATATAGCAAATAAAGTTCAGTCTTTAATATTGCCGTTATTTCATTATTTATATTATCCTTGTAGATTCCCCTCTCATTCGTATATCTTTTAACCTCTTCTCTTCCTCTCGTGCTCACTTCAGTCCTAATAGCTTGTTCAGAAATATCAAGTTCTCTTGATATTTTTTTAATATAAAAATCTTGCTCTACTGGTGATAAGGTGTTTAATACCCTAATACATTCTTTAATATAATTTAATTTATCTTCATCTCTTTTTAGATCGAAATTTCTTTTTAAGGTAATCAGTATAAAGTCTGTAGAAGGAAGGGCATTTGTTACTAAATTTTTAAATTTATCCTTACCATATTTTTTTATGTATTCATCAGGGTCTTTTCCACCTTCGACTTGTATTACTTTTACATTTAAATTGTTTTTTCTTAATACATCTATCGCTCTTAAATTCGCCTTTATCCCTGCTTCATCAGAATCATATGAGAGGATAATATTCTTTGTATACCTAGAGATAAGCCTTGCCTGCTCATCTGTGAGTGCTGTTCCTAGAGAAGCTATAACATTCCTTATACCTGATTGATATAAGCTTATTACATCCATATAACCTTCTACAATGATTATATTCCCCTCTTTCTTTATATATTCAGAGGCAATATTTAGCCCATATAAATTATTTTTTTTGTGAAAAATATCGCTTTCATCAGAATTTAGATACTTAGGCTTATCTTCATTTGATACGCTCCTTCCACCAAAACCTATGACTCTAGAGCGAGTGTCAATAATAGGGAACATAATTCTATTTCTAAATTTATCATAGAGCTTATTATTCTTTCCCTTTTTAACAAGACCTAGATTAATCATTTCTTCATCTTTAATATTTTGTGAATGAAGATATTTATATAAACCATCCCAGGAACTATTAGAAAAACCAATTCCAAATTTATTTAAAGCCTGATTATCTATCTTTCTATTTGATATATATTTATAACCCAAATTTGGTAATTTCCTTAGGCTTTTAAAATAGTATGTAGCTGCCAGACGATTAATCTCATAAAATCTCTTGTAATCAACATTTGACCTATGTACCATTTTGGGTAGCTCTATTCCATTATCAGCACATATTTTTGTAACTGCTTCATTAAAATCCAATTTATAAAAATCTTGGATAAATTTTATAACATCACCACCTACCCCGCAGCCAAAGCAATGATAAAACTGTTTTTCTTCATTCACAGAAAAACTCGGGGTCTTTTCATTGTGAAATGGGCAATTTCCCCAGTAATTTGCACCCTTCTTTTTTAGCCTAACATCCTTGCCAATGATATTAACTATATCTATTCTATTTTTTAAGTCTTCAATAAATCTATTATCAAATGACATTATATTACCTTTTGTTAAGTATCATTATTTATAACTTATTTATTACTAAATTTAGTTTATTTATTTTTTATAACGGAATCAAAGATTTTATTAGCATATCTATCTGTCATACCTGCAATATAATCCTTTACTGCAATATTTAAACCATCATCTTTTATTATAGAAAGATACATATCAGGTAATTCCGAGGGATTTTTTATAAAAAAGTCGTATAATCCCTCAATCTGCTCTTTAATTCTCTGAAGTTCTTCCTCTTTTTTCACCTTTTCACTATTGTATACATTTTTAAACATAAAAGCTCTTAAATGCATTAGAGCGTAGTTAAAATTTTCGCTTAAAGATATTTGCCTTTTATTTTCGCTATTATTTACGAGATCTTCTATGAGGTTATTAATTCTATCACCATGTGTGTATCCTAAAATATTAAGGTCTTCATCTGGCAAATCTTTTTCAGTAATTACACCGCTTCTTATAGCATCATCAATATCGTGATTTATATATGCTATTTTATCGGAAATTCTTACAATCTGCCCTTCTAGTGTTGATGGCATATTCCTGCTTCTATGATTTAAAATGCCATCTCTAACTTCCCATGTTAGATTTAAGCCATAATTTTCCTTTTTCTTCTCAAGACGATCAACAACTCTAAGGCTTTGCTCGTTATGATGAAATCCGCCCGGATGTATTTCATTAAGAAAAATTTCTCCATTGTGCCCAAATGGTGTGTGTCCAAGATCGTGACCGAGAGAAATTGCCTCTGTAAGGTCCTCATTATATCCTAAAATTCTTGATATAGTCCTTGATATTTGAGCTACTTCCAAGGTGTGTGTTAGTCTTGTCCTATAGTGGTCACCCTCAGGAGATATAAAAACCTGAGTTTTATGAACAAGCCTCCTAAAAGCCTTTGAATGAATTATTCTATCGCGGTCCCTTTGGAAATCTGTTCGATAAAGGCACTTTTCTTCATAATTCAATCTGCCCTTTGAATCTGCCGACTTTGTAGCTAGGGGGCTTAGCATTTTATATTCGCTTTTCTCTAAATCTTCTCTATGTTTAATCATTATTTAATTACTTTTTATTCCTGAGTGTCCAAATCCACCCGTTCCTCTTTCAGTATCACACAGCTTTGGAACTACTTCTATGCTTACTTTTTCATATTTAGTAATAATAAGCTGGGCAATTCTATCACCATCATTTATAGTAAAATTTTCGTTTGAAAAATTAATAAGTGGGATTTTAAGTTCTCCTCTGTAGTCGCTATCTATCGTTCCTATGCTATTAACAAGCCCAATCCCATGCTTTATGGCAAGCCCACTTCTTGCCCTTATTTGACCCTCATATCCACTAGGAATCTCAACAAATATTCCTGTAGGTATAAGAAGTCTTTCCATTGGTTTTAAAATTATAGGTTCTGATATAAAAGCTGTAATATCAAGACCTGAAGAACCAGATGTCGCATATGAAGGTATTCTGCCTGATTTGCTTACTATATTTAATTTCATATTAGTTTCTCCTTTAGCCACAAACATTTATTATAGAATAATTATCATAATTATCTATTATATATTTTACCCTCTCAATATCTTCACTTTTAATTGAGTCGATCTCACGAAGCATTTCATCTTGGGTTAATATCCTTTCTTCATTTAAAATAGTTAACCCATTTAATATCATTCTTGACTGTACATTTTCTGATGAAAATATATATGTGCTTTTTATCTGCTCTTTTGCACTATTTATTTCAGAATCAGAGATTTTATATTTGTGAATATTATCTAGTTCTTCTTTAATGCTCATCAGTGTTTTTTCTACATTTTCATTAGAAACTCCTGCTTCAATAAGAAATAATCCACTATTTTTATTAAAGCCTAAAGATGAATGAATTGAATATGCAAGGCCTTTCTTCTCCCTTATATTCTGAAATAATCTAGATGACATTCCACCTCCTAGAATTGTATTTAAAATCCTAAGAGGTATTCTTCTATCATCATTTGCTCCTATTCCTTTGATTCCTAAGGCTAAATGCGACTGTTCTATATCTTTATGAATTTCATTATATCCGCTAACTTCTTTTGAGCTAGGGAGCTTATATTCTTTTTTAGGGAGTGATTTACTACCTAATTTATCAAAAGCATTTTTAAAATAATCTATTATCTCATCTTCATCAAAAGAACCTGCAACCGAAATTACTATATTATCTTTTGTATAATGACTTTTATAATAATCTAATACTGATTCCCTAGTAAAAGACATTACACTTTCCCTGCTTCCTAAAACAGGATGTGCCATAGGCGTATTTTTGTAGACAATCTTTTCTATATTATCAATAGCTACATCATCAGGATCGTCAGCATTCATTTTAATCTCTTCGCAGATAACTAGTTTTTCTCTCTCCATTTCCGTCAAATCAAAGAGCGGATTGCATATCATATCAACTAATACATCGGCTGCTATTTTAAAATGTTCATCCAAGACCTTTATAAAATAACAGGTCTTTTCTTTACCAGTAAAAGCATTTTGCTGACCACCTATCATATCTATCTCATTAACTATTTCAAAAGCTGTTCTATTCTCGGTGCCCTTAAATAGCATATGTTCGATGTAATGAGAAATTCCAAAATCCCTAGATTCCTCTTGAGATGAACCGGTATTAACCCAGATTCCTAAAGATAGAGAGCGTGAACCCTCAATTTTTTCCATGATTAATCTTATAACGGATTTATAATTTAAAGTCTTTAACATATTCCCCCGCTTATATCAGCTTTGAAATCTTTATTTCAAAAGCATCTATTTTATACTCATTTATATTTGAAAAATCATATTTGCAATCATTATTTAAAAGTTTTGAAGCATATATATCATATATGGCATCATAAATGCTGGCATTTTTATCGTCATTACATTTAACTAATCTATCTTCTATAAACCATTTTTTAAAGGATTCTATCTCAGAAACAAGAATCTTAACATTTTCCCTATCCTTTTCTCTTTCGAGAATACCTAAAAACTTCCTTTTAATTACATCAAATTTTATATAAAGGTCATCTTCATTATCAGGTAATATTCTAATTACCTCATCAAAATATGATTTAAATAAATCAATTAATTTTTCCCAATTTAAAGAATAGAATAATTCTTCTAATAAATATGAATCTATTTTTTTATCATTTTCAAGTAGCAGTTCAAGATTTTCATAGTATTTAAAATCACTTGGAGTCTCAATATCTATTAACGAATAGAGTTCATCTATCTTCATGCGTTCACCTTTAATACTTAATATGATATAATTACAAACATAGTAAATTATATCATAATATCAATAATAATTATAGGTTAACGAGGTGACTATGCCAATTTTAAATAGGAATGAAATCAAAGATAAATATAAATGGGATATTGAAAGAATGTATCCTGATGAGAATAAATGGGAGTTAGATTTAAATAAATGTATTGAAATGTCTAATGACTTTTTAAAATATCAAGGTAGTGTTGGAGAAAACCCTTCTGCCCTTCTATTGCAACTTCAACAAAGTTCAAATATCTCAAGATTATTTGAAAATGTTATCGTATATGCAAGGCAGAGGAGAGATGAAGATAATGCTAATCCCAAATATATAAAAATGATGGGAAAAGCAATTGATTCAGCGTCTATAATATCTTCTAACACTGCTTTTTTTACACCAGAATTAATATCAAAAGATGAAGATGAAATTATGAGCTTTTTAAAAATAGAACCAAGGCTTAAAATATACGAGTTCATGTTAGCTTCAATTTTTAAAGAGAAAAAACATATCCTTTCATCTAAAGAAGAATCCTTGCTTGCAAACTTGGCAGATATTAGAGATGCCTCAAGTGAAATTTTTACCATGTTAAATAATGTTGATTTAGATTTTGGAATAGTTAAAGATAAAAAAGGTGAAGAATTTAATTTAACCCATGGTAATTATACTAAGCTTATGGAGTCTGATGATAGAGATTTGAGAGAACAAGTATATAAGCAGATGTATTCAAAGTATAAATCTCTTAATAATACCCTTTCAGTTATATATTCTTACAATGTAAAAAACTATGTTACTGGTTCTAAGATAAGAAATTATGATGATGTTCTAAGTTATGCACTTGATTCCGAAAATATATCACCTGAAATATATAGAAATCTAATTGATGTAGTTCATGCTCACCTACCGTCAATGTATAAATATATTAAAATTAAAAAAAGAGTTCTTGGCATAGATGACCTTGGTATGCACGATATATATCTTCCTATTACTTCCCTTGAAGATAAAAAATGCTCCTTTGAAGAAGCTGTGAATCTTTGTTCTATAGCATTATCTCCACTTGGTGATGATTATGTAAAAAGATTTAAAAAAGGCGTCTTAAATGAAAGATGGGTTGACATATATGAGAATAAGGGGAAGACTTCTGGAGCTTATAGCTTTGGATCTTATGACAGTTATCCTTATATATTGATGAATTATAATAATGAGATAGATGACGCTTTTACTTTAATTCACGAAGGCGGACACTCAATGCACTCTATTTATACGAGAGAAAAACAGCCTTTCATCTATGGAAGTCACTCTATATTTACTGCAGAGACCGCAAGCACGGTTAATGAAACTCTTTTAATTAATTATTTAATAGATAATGCAAAAAATAAAAAAGAAAAAATTTATTGGGTAAATAAGTATATTGACGCTTTTAGAGCAACAGTATTTAGACAGACTATGTTTGCTGAATTTGAATTACTTACTCATACATATGTTGAAAAAGGCGGTCAGTTAACAGCACAGTGGCTTAATAAAAAATATGATGAGCTTAATAAGCTATACTATGGACCTAATGTTAAAGAAGATGAATGTATAAGATACGAATGGTCGAGAATACCCCATTTTTACAGACCTTTTTATGTATATCAATATGCAACAGGTTATTCTGCAGCAAATGCAATAGCAAAGTCTATAGTGGGTAATTCCTCTGAATTTTCAAATGACAATGGGAATTATGGCGTTCGAGCAAAAGATGATTATATTGAATTTTTGAAAAGTGGAAATTCAAATTATCCTATAGACCTTTTGAAAATTGCAGGAATCGATATGAACTCAAAGAATTCTATTGAAAGAGCAATGGAAGTTTTTGATAATATGGTTGATGAATTAGATAGCCTTATATAAATATATCAAAAGATAAGTTTAATATATTAAAGATAGGAAAAGAAAAATATGCAAGATACCAAGCTGAGAAAAATTTATATTTATACAAATGGAACAGATATGTCTATTGAAGCTAGAAATAAATTTATAAATTCTCTAAAAAATTCTAATTTTGATGTTCTATATAATGAAAAAAGCAGAAAAGAACTGGCATTAGATGCAGATTTAATAGCTTGCATTGGTGGTGACGGAACATTTCTTCACTTTGCCCATGATTGTAATTTCCCATCAAAACCAATAATAGGAATAAATACTGGTCACCTCGGTTTCTTTCAAGAATTAAATGCTAACAATAGAGATATTGAAAGATTTTCCAAGGCTTATTTTAATAATGAATATATTTTACAAGTTATACCGGTGCTAGAAACAGATATAGTATTTAAAAATGGCAAAAAAGAAAGAATTTATACAATAAATGAGATGATGGTTAGAGGTCCATTAACAAATCTAACCCATTTTGAGGTAAAAATTAATGATACTGTAATTCAAAATTTTAGCGGTGACGGAATACTGGTTTCTTCAGAAGTTGGATCGACAGCATATAACTATTCATTAGGTGGCTCAATAGTTGCTCCAGGACTAGGTGTATTGCAATTAACGCCTGTAGCTCCTGCAAGTACAAATGCGTATAGGTCATATCATTCAAGCATAATACTCCCTATTGACGGTGTTATTAGGCTAACTACAGCAAGACGAACTGCAGATGAACCAATCTACCTAACCTATGATGGATTTGAATCAATATTTGATGATGTTTCATATATTGAAATTAAAAAATCTTCACGCTTAATTAATTTAATAAGATTTAAAGAATATGACTACTGGACAAAGTTAAGGGATAAGCTGATTTAAATTTATGGGTAAATATGAACACATTGTAAATACAGATGAACTTGGAATGACGATTAATCAGATACTTCGTGCAAATTTTACATTTTCAAGAAGATTTAAAACCAAGATTAAATTTCAGGAATTAATTGACTTAAATGGAATAAAAACTAAAGGCTTTATAAAACCAAATTTAGGTGATTTGATAAGCATTAGACTCCCAATTGAGGAGAACAATTTTCCGCCTGAGGATATTCCGATAGATATAGTATATGAAGATTCTGACCTATTAATAATTAATAAGCAGGCAGGAATTACAGTTCATCCTACAAAAGGTCATCCAAATAACACTCTTGCAAATGGAATAACTTCATATATAGAAAAGACCAATCAAAATTTTAAAATTAGATTTTGTAATCGTCTAGATATGGATACGAGTGGTCTTATTATAGTTGCAAAGAACTCTAATATACAAAATGAAATTTCAAAACAAATGCAAAAAGATCTAGTAGTAAAAAAGTACATTGCCCTTGTTTATGGAATAATAGAAAAAGACAATTTTATAATTGATTTACCTGTAGGAAGACCTGACCCTTCCTCGCCAAAACGCTCGGTTCTTTCAATTGATAAGGGCGGAAAAAATGCTGTTACAGGTGTCAAAGTCATCAAAAGATTTTATAATAAAAAATTGCCTGAACCATTTGACGGTGCGACGCTAATTGAACTCACCTTGTATACGGGTAGAACTCACCAAATTAGAATTCATCTATCCCATATAAATCACCCTATTATTGGCGATGATTTATATTCTAATATCAAGGATGAAAATATGACAAGGCAGGCACTTCACTCAAAATATATTAAATTTAAACATCCTACAAGTGGTGAAGAAATGGAACTTAATGCAGAAACTCCATCAGATATTAACCTGCTAATAAAGAGACTTTCATCTCTAATTTGATACCCTCTTTAATTCGTTATTTATTAGCATTACCAATTCTTCTACGGTATAATTTTCATCAAATTCTATACCAAGAGTCCCAGCAACATTCCTTAAGTCTTCTATCTTCATATTTGTATTTGCATATACTCTATCTTCTTTAATAATTTCGGAATTTTCAGAATTGATAGAATTATTCCCTTCACTATATGAAGTATCATAGCTTGCATATGCCTCTTTGACAGAAGGCTCTATTAATAGTCTAAAAAACTCAGCCTGCCCTAGGTATGCTGAAGCATAAGCAATATACTGAGGGATTGAAAATATTAAAAATGTCATCAATCCATAGAGGGTCTTTGTATCTATAAAATTTAATATAATTGTTGCCGGTAGTGAAAGAATTATAATCAAGAGCAAATAGCTTAAATCCAACTTAAATAGATTTAATTTATTTCCATTCATTATAAATTTGCTCTCCTTAATACATTGGAATGGCGACTTCTCAGGATTTGAGGCTAGGATATAAAAAGCCTGTCTATAATTGTAAAAAGCAATTATGCCAGGAACAATTAATAGCATAGACCATAATGCAACAAAGAATCCCATTAAAATATTAAGAATAACCGCCTTAATAAAGAATTTAAAACCGCTTAAAATCAAAGGATATTCGCTTTGTAAACTATTAATATAATGAAGCGTATAAATGCACCTCCCTAATATAAATATTCCGCCTATTATGGTCATATAAAGTGCAGAAGATGCTGCTGGACTAGGTAAAATATCTGCCAATCTTGAAAGATTTGCAGTATCAACATTTAAATTCTTATAAAAATTGATTATAAGCTCTATATTCTTCATAGGATAATAATGCCCTAAGAGCGATGAAGCCCAGTCAGTAAAAACAAAAAAAATAATAATTCCCCATACATATTGCATTAAAGTGCCATTTGTTTTTTGAGCTAGACCCATCTTAATTTCCAATGGTGATTTTGTAACTATATTATATTTCATAAAAACAATTCCTTTATATTTAAATATTGGAATATATTCTATAATAAGATAAAATATAATTCAAGCTATGGAATTGATACTTTAATCATACTTTAATAATAAAGGATGTAAATATGAATATTTTAATAATACTTTCCTATATTGAAAATTTTAATAGTTCTTTTGTTAAAGAACTTGTAAAAAACTCAGAATATATTATCTGTGCTGATGGTGGGCAAATTTTTGCAAAAAATCACAATATCTCCCCTGACCTTTGCGTAGGAGATTTTGACTCTACTTCCGAACTTAATATTGATAATAAAGATACAAAGAATATTAAAAATTACAGATTGTTTAACTCTGAATATGTGACCTATCCATCTGAAAAGAATTTAACAGATGCAGAGGCATCAATAATAGAGGCAATAGATCGTTTTAACAATAAAAAATTAGATATAACGCTTCTAGGCGGAATTGGCGGAAGGCTTGATCATACTCTCGGTGCTATTAATACAATTAAAAAATATTCGAGCAAAAATATAAAAATAAGGTTGGTTGATATGAAAAATACGGCAGAATTTATATCATCGAAGGCTAATAATACCATCTCACTTCCCTATTCTAAAAATTACAAGTATTTTAGTATAATGCCTTATGATGATGTAGCTAGAGGTGTGACAATAAAAGGAGCTAAATATAATCTTGATAATTATGATCTTACTAGAGCAGGAACGCTTGGTATCAGCAATGAAGTTCTTGATAAAAATGATAAGATAGCAACTGTCACTATAAGTGATGGAGACCTATTAATAATAAGATCAAATGACTAAGTAAAATTAGCAAGGAAATAGAAGTACATAAAAAAGGCGGAGCATAGCTCCGTCTTTACAATTTTACTTTCCTCTAGGAATCAATCCCTTAATTACAGTATAATCATAGAAAACTTTCAGCTCTCTATCTGTCTCAATTGGGCCATGAATTTTTTCAAATTCAGCAAGAGTATCTTTGTATAATTTCTTCTCTTCCTCATCTTTAAATGGAAGCATCGTAAACTCCCAACACATACCCATGCCCGGGACATACTTCTCTTGTGGCTTAGTTACTTTGTTATTTGCCTTATAATAAAAAATCATTCTTTAACCTCCCGTGCATTGAAATTTACATAATTAGCTCGGTTTTTGTAATTGAATTATACCATTTAACTGATAAAATACAAGAATTTTATTTGTGCATTTTAATAAACAAAATATTAAAATTATTCATATTATTATAATTAATTTAAAATTATTTGCTTAAAATGTCAATAGAGTTATACATAGCTTCATTAAATGTTCTCTTTGCTTCGAGAGCCTTGCTTAGACTTATATCTGTAACCTTACCATTTATAATTCCTACAGCTCTATTATATTCTCCTGCCTTAATCAAATTAATCGCTACATCAGCACATTCTGTGGCTATTAGTCTATCCCTAAGTGACGGTGAGCCACCTCTTTGTAGGTAAGATAGAACAACAGGTTTTACTGAGCGACCTGTTCTCTTGGCAACTTCTTTGACAATATCATCAGTGCTAACAGGATAACCCTCGGCTTTTACTATTATACTATGCTGTTTACCACTATTTACACCCTGCATAACCTTCATGCAGACATAATCCATATCAGCAACTAGCTCCGGCACCAAGGCTACCTCTGCTCCGCCGGCTAAGCCTGAATATAGTGCAAGATCTCCACACTCTCTACCCATTACCTCTATAACAGTTGTTCTTTCATGGGCTGATGATGTATCCCTAATTCTCGTTATGGCTTCAAGAACGGTATTAATTGCGGTATCAAATCCTATTGTTTGCTCTGTATAAGCTAGATCATTATCTATTGTGCATGGAATACATATCACAGGCATACCCATATCGCTTATTGCCTTTGCTCCTCTAAAAGAACCATTTCCGCCTATTACAACAATTAGATCAAGGTTAAATATCCTTGCCCTATCAATGCCTTTCTTAACACCTTCTTCTGTTTTAAATTCTTCACTTCTTGCGGTTTTTAATATAGTGCCACCTCTTTGCAATATATCAGAGACAGACCTTCTATTCATTTCTTTGATAAGTCCATTAATAAGACCCTCATAACCTTTATATATGCCATAGACCTCTAGCTCTGCCTCAATACCATATCTAACGATGGCCCTAACCGCTGCATTCATACCTGGAGCATCTCCACCACTGGTTAATACCCCAATTCGTGAAATATCCATATTATACCTTTCAAAACTTAATCTGTTATTATAATGCCAATAAAATATAGTCTAATTAGCTTCTTAACTCAGCTCCACATAGTTTTTTTAAAGTTTCAATAATAGATCTCATCTTCTTATCTATCTGCTTAGAGTTTAGAGTTCCTTTATCAGAACCAATTGAAATTGTAAACATTATGGACTTTTTACCTTCAGGAATTTGCTTTCCTCTGTAAACTTCTTTAAATTTCACCTCATTGCATTTATTTATAATTGCATAATGAATATCCTTCCATTTAATTTGCTCATCAACAACAATCGATAAATCTTCTTCAACTTGAGGGAAAACTGGTAAACTTATATATTTATTTGTCCTAGATGTAAATGGTTTAAGCTTTGACATCTCTATTTCAAAGACTGCTACAGCAGGATTATTTATCCCCGATTCATGCAGTGATTTTAGTGATACAAGTCCAAAACTTCCTATGATATTTTCGTTTGATAATATATTTAAATAGGCATTTTCATCTGCCCATGATGGCTTATCAATCTTTTTAAAAGTAAAATCTTCCATATGACAATATCTGCTCATAGACTCCAGAACTCCCTTTATATCAAAGAAAGCTTTTTCATTTGAATTTGATACAGAAATTCCGGAAATCATCATCTTTTGAATCGGTAAAATTTCTTCATCAGTACTAGGACTATATTTACCTTTTTCAAAGACTTCAGCTATTTCATGTAAATTAAATTCGTTGAAATATCTTAGATTTTTTTCTGCAGACTCTAGTAAGCCTGTGATTAAAGTAGATCTTAGATATGCTTGCTCCGGTGAAGGTGGAGTTGCGAGTTTAACCATTTTTTCTATATCAGAATTAATAGCATTAATATATTTATCACTTACCCATGGGTAGGTAAAAATCTCATAGAAATTACATCTAAATGAAAGATATTCTCGTATCCTTCTCTCAAGTTCTTCTTTTGGTTGCTTAATAGCTTTGTTAAATTCAACAGGCAAAGGTTTTCTTTTAAAATTCTCATATCCTATCATTCTCGCGAGATCTCCAAGAATATCATCTCGAATTGAAACATCTCCCGTTGACCTCCATGTAGGAGCTAATATATGATAGTATTTATCTTCAATCGGATTACCGTTAGAATCCTTTCTTATAGATTTATCAATCTTATAAGCTCCCTTATCTCTAACCTCTATCTGATAACCTAGGATTGAAAGTGTATCAATTATATCTTTCTCACTTAATTTTGTACCTATTCTTCTATCCAAGAAATCTTGAGAAATATCAATTTCAGAAGATGCTGTATGTTCATTAGTGACTTCTCCATATGCTGTGATTTTATTTTCAGGATAAATCTTATTAAATAAATCAAGTGACAGATCTAAAGCAATATCAATTCTTTCTGTGTCAATGCCTTTTTCATATCGAATCCCAGAATCTGTTTTTTCTCCAAATCTTTGCTCGGTTTTTCTTATAGTATTAGGTGAAAAATTTGCAATCTCTAAAACTATACTTTCTGTACTATCTAGGACAGAATCCTTTTTGCCACCTCTAATGCCGGCAAGACACATAGGTTCTTCTATATCTGCAATTACAAGGTCATCTGTTGATAGCTCAAGGTCGTTATCATCGAGTAGTACTATCTTCTCCCCCTTTGTTGCATTTCTTATAACTATTTCTTCACCCTCTACCTGATTTGAATCAAAGGCATGATTTGGCTGTCCTGTAGCAAGCATTACATAATTTGTTATATCAACTATTGCATTTTTGGGATTAATTCCTACGCTTTTTAAAGCAATTTTTAGCCAAGCTGGTGACTCTTTGACATATAAATTTTCAATTTTTAAAGCAAGATACCTTTTGCATTTTTCTTTTTCTAGAATATTAATTTTATATTTAGGTAGTGATTTATAATCTTGTATATTTATTTGCTCATCTAATAAATCCTTTAATTTAAGCTTATAAATTGCTGCAATTTCTCTAGCAACGCCATAATGTCCCCATAGGTCAGGTCTATTGGTCAAACTCTTATTATCAATATCTAAAATAAAATCATTTAGATTTAAAACATCAGAAATAGAAGCACCTGCTACTAGGTCATCTTGTTTAATATCCTCAATTTTTCCTAAATCCATTATGTTCTCTGGTTCATCCTTATAAATATCACCGAGGTATATTTCTTCAGAGGCAGAAATCATTCCATAGCTCTTAACACCTCTAAGCTTGCTTTCTTTAATCTTTACAGGCTCTCCTTCACCATGCCATACAACGCTCGAACCTGGTAGAGCTACTGCGACATATTGTCCTTCATAAAAATTAAGACCTCCGCAAACTATCTCTTTTAATTCATCAAGTCCGCAGTCTACAGTGCAAACTTTTAATTTATCTGCATTGGGATGCTGGTTAACATTTATAATTTTACCGACTACTATATTATGATATTTTAAAGATGTATCTATAAGATCTTCTACTTCAACCGTTCTCATTGTAAGGTCATAAGCTATCTGCTTTTCGCTTAAATCTTCAGGCAAATCAACATATTTTCTTATCCAATTTAATGATATTTTCATTTTTAATCCTCCTATTACCTGAATTGTTTAAGAAATCTTAAATCAGCACTGTGAAATAGTCTTACATCATCAACACCATATCTCATCATTACAAGTCTATCAAGACCGATATTTGTATAAAAACCGCTCCAAACATCAGGATCTAAATTGGCTGATTTTAATACATTAGGATGTATAACTCCCCCCGGCATAACTTCAATCCATCCATTGCCATTGCAAACCTTGCATCCTTTACCCTTACAAACAAGGCACTCCATATCTATCTCGTAACCTGGTTCAGTAAATGGAAAAAATCCCTCTCTCATTCTTGTATTAACCTTTCTTCCAAATACCTTTTCCATAATCGTATCAATCATGAGTTTTCCACTTGAAAAGCTAATATCCTTATCAACAACAAGAGCTTCATATTGAAAAAATGCTCTTTCATGTCTGGCATCAGTTGCTTCATTTCTATATACTCTTCCAGGATATACAAATCTAGCAGGAGCACCATTTTTCAAAAGATAGCGTACGCTTGCTCCTGTTAAATGAGGCCTTAAACAAAGTCTTTCTGTACCCCTTTTATTTTCAGTTCCATCTATCCAATATGTGTCCATAGTAGCTCTTGCAGGATGATCTGGGGGGAAATTTAAATTATCGAAGGCAAATTTCTCACTTGATATATCATCTTCTTTAAATATTTCAAAGCCTAGTGATCTAAAGGCATCGTTAAGATCATATTGCATTTGAGTAATTGGATGAAGCGTCCCTTGCTTAATTAAATTACCTGGCAAGCTAATATCAAAATCTGAGCTAACTGACGAAGAATTGTTAATTAGCTTATTCTTCTTTTCTTCTATTTTTTCAAAGAAAAGCATCTTTAAATCATTTGTCTTCTTTCCAAAAGATTTTCGCTCTTCAGGAGATAAGTCCTTTAGCTTTTTTAGCATATCGCTGATAACGCTCTTCTTGCCTGTAAGCTCTCTTCTTATATCTTGAAGAATATCTACATCTTTTGCTTCATCAATTTTTTTTAAACCATCTTCTCTAATTTTTTCAAAACTTATTGACATAATTTATTCCCCCTTGGAATATTTTTTCAATTCATACTAAAAAATAATATCATGATATGTAATAAAACTCAATAAAAAAAGGATGCCATATTGTATGGCATCCCCTGATATTTCAATTTAATAACTTAGAATAGAACTCCGCCAATTGCAGCAAATACAGGTGCAAATACGAGAGATACTATAGTCATAAGTTTGATTAAGATATTGATAGATGGACCTGATGTATCTTTGAATGGGTCACCAACTGTATCACCAACTACAGCTGCCTTATGAGCTTCGCTTCCCTTTCCACCATGAGTTCCACTTTCAATATATTTCTTAGCATTATCCCAAGCACCTCCGGCATTTGACATCATAATTGCTAAGAGAACGCCAGAACCTAGAGAACCAGCAAGCATACCACCAAGTGCCTCAACGCCGAATAAAATTCCAACTAGGATTGGAGCAATAATAGCGAGGAGTCCAGGTGCAACCATCTCCTTAAGAGCAGCATCCGTTGATATTCCAACGCAAGTTGCATAATCAGGCTTCTCAGTACCCTCGAGGATTCCCGGCTTTTCATGGAACTGCCTTCTTACCTCTTGAATCATCTGATTAGCAGCTTTTCCAACTGAGCTCATTGTTAGAGCAGAGAAAAGGAAAGGAAGCATTGCACCAATAAATAGTCCGACAATTACTATAGGATCAAGCAAGCTAATGTCAGTCAATTCTGCAGTTGTTGCAAATGATGCAAATAATGCAAGTGCTGTAAGAGCCGCAGAACCAATAGCAAATCCTTTACCAATTGCAGCAGTCGTATTACCTACTGAGTCAAGAGTATCTGTAATATCTCTAACTTCTTCAGGTAATTCGCTCATCTCAGCAATTCCACCAGCATTATCAGATACAGGGCCATAAGCATCAACTGCTACTGTCATTCCTGTATTTGAAAGCATACCTACTGCCGCAAGAGCAATACCATATAATCCTGCAAACTTGTATGAAATTACAATTCCAACACAAATTAGAAGTATTGGCCATACTGTTGACTTCATACCAACTGATAGACCGCTGATTATAGTTGTTGCAGCTCCTGTCTCAGATTCATCTGCAATTGTTTTAACCGGCTTATATGAATCTGAGGTATAAACTTCTGTGAGTGTACCAATTAAAATCCCTACAGCAAGTCCTGCTATAATAGCATATGAGTAACGATATGAACCTAGCATACTCTTGCTTAAGAATATTGAACAAATAATAACTATAATTCCACCAATATATGTTCCTGCATTTAAAGATTTTGAAGGGTTCATATTATCAGAACCCCTAACGCAGAGAATACCAATTATAGATGCTATAATACCAATCGCTGCAATTAGGAGAGGGAATAGTGCTGCAGTACCCTTTGTGAAAGTAGATGATACTCCTGATTCATTAACTGCAACAGCTGCAAGAGTTATAGCAGAAATTATTGATCCTACATAAGATTCAAATAAGTCTGATCCCATTCCGGCAACATCTCCTACATTATCGCCTACATTGTCAGCAATTACAGCAGGGTTTCTTGGATCATCTTCTGGAATCCCAGCCTCAACCTTACCTACAAGGTCTGCACCTACATCAGCAGCCTTTGTATAGATACCTCCACCTACTCTTCCAAAAAGAGCCATTGATGATGCACCTAGACCAAAGCTTGTTATGCACTGCGTTATTGTAGCGAGGTCAAGTATAACAAAAACTATACCGAGACCAAGCAATCCAAGGCTTGCTACGCAAAGACCCATTACCGCACCGCTTCTAAATGCAACTTTTAAAGCAAGAGGCATTCCTGATTCAAGTGCCGCATTTGCTGTTCTAACATTTCCCTTAGTAGCTACGCTCATTCCAAAGAAACCTGCGAGCACAGAGAGAAGTGCACCAAATACATATAAAATTGCTGAAATCCAGTTAATTGCAAATCCAATAATTAAGAAAAGTGCTACGATTACGATAACCATAACCCTATATTCTCTCTTTAAGAAAGCAAAAGCACCTTCTCTGATATAACCTGCAATTTCTTTCATTCTGTCATTACCCTGATTTTGCTTATTAACAAATGATGCTAATGCAAATGCAACAAGCAATCCAACAAGGGCAACAATAGGAATAATGAAACTGTTCATTACCTGTAACCTCCTTGATAATAAATAACTATATTATTACAGAGAAAAAATAATCTCTGTTATAAACTTATTAAGTTAAATCTAAATAAGATCTATTGTTTAATTCTACAATTTTTCTAGCTAAAAAAAGCAAGAGTGACAAGTGATACTAGGAAAAATAATATAGAAGTGATAATTGTTATTCTTGCTAATATTCCATCATAACCTGTGCTTTTTTTCTTTCCAAATAATTGCTCCGCTCCTCCTGCAATAGAACCGCTAAGTCCGTCGCTTTTGCTTGATTGAAGCAATACGCTGAGAATTAGTATAATACTATCGACAAGCAATAATACCATCAAAAATGTGTGCATTTATAACCTCCCAACAAAAAGTCGGAACTTTAATTCCGACGATACAATCTTCTTTTTAGCCTATTTAGATTACCATGCAAGCCATATAAAGTCAACGAATTTTATGCCTAAAGGCCTCAAATAATAGAATTTATTTCTTTAGATCAGCAGAAATTTTAACAAGTTCATATAACGATTTAGGATCAAGGCTTGCTCCGCCTACTAATGCACCATTAATATCCCTCTGCCTTAGTATATCTCTTGCATTTTCAGGCTTTACACTACCGCCATATAAAATCATCATACATTCACCGATTGCTTCACTGAAAAGACCGCTCATAAAACCCCTTATAAATGCAGACATTTCCTGTGCTTGCTCTGGTGTTGCTGTCTTTCCTGTTCCAATTGCCCAAATCGGTTCATAAGCAATTATTACTTTTGGAACATCAGCTTGTTTTATTCCTATAAAGGCTTCCCCAAGCTGTTTGCTTATAAGTGATTGTTCTGCCCCTGCTTCTCTTATATCTTCTTTTTCTCCAACGCATAAAATAGGAGTTATTCCCTTTTCTAATAATTTAATTATCTTCTTATTGCATGATTTATCTGTTTCGCCAAAATATTCTCTTCTCTCAGAATGTCCAACAATGCAAAATTCTACTCCAATTTCCTTTAGCATTTCTGAAGATATTTCGCCTGTATATGCTCCATTATCTTCAAAATGACAATTCTGTGCACCTATCTTTATATTAGTTCCATCCAGCTCATCTTTTAAAATTTTTAAATCAGTAAATGGAGGGATTAAGCATACTTCATCACCTTCATTAAAAGAATACTTCTTAATTTTTTTTGCAAAATCAATTGTTCCTTTGGCATCTTTATTCATCTTCCAGTTGCCCGCAATTAATATTCTATCCATCGTATCTCCTAATTATTTATCTTCAATACATGAAATTCCAGGTAAACTCTTACCTTCTATAAATTCAAGGCTTGCACCGCCACCTGTAGAAATATGAGTCATCTTGTCCGAAAGTCCAAATTGTGCAACAGCAGCAGCACTATCCCCTCCTCCGATTATTGTTTTGGCATCTTTAAGATCAGCTAGGCATTTTGCTATTTCTTCTGTACCTCTTGCAAAATTAGGCATTTCAAAGACTCCCATAGGTCCATTCCATATAACTGTTTTTGCATTTTTTAGTTCATCTTTATAAAGTTTTATTGTCTTTTCTCCTATGTCCATTCCCATTCTATCTTCTGGTATTTTATCCATGTCATATGTTTCACTTGGAGAATCATTGTCAAATTCAAACGAAGCTAAGGTATCAATAGGAATTAGGAATTTAACATTTTTTTCATCAGCAGCTGCCATAATATCTCTTGCCAATTCAAGTCCTTCATCATCACATATTGATTTACCAATTTCAAAACCTCTTGCTTTAAAAAATGTATATGACATTCCTCCGCCGATAATTACTGTATCAACCTTTTCTAGCAAGCTTGTTATCACAGGTATTTTATCCTTTACCTTTGCTCCTCCCATAATGGCAACAAAAGGTCTCTCGGGAGATTCAAGCGTTTTACCTAGAAAATTTAATTCTTTTTCAATCAAAAATCCTGCAACTGCGGGGAGAAATGATGCAATTCCAGCTGTTGAAGCGTGTGCTCTATGTGCAGTTCCAAAAGCATCTTGTACAAAAATATCTCCTAGTGAGGCTAGCTCTTTTGCAAAATCAGGATCGTTTTCTTCTTCTTCTTTTCTAAATCTTGTATTTTCTAAAATTGCAACTTCTCCAGCCTTTAGTTTCTTAATTTCATTTTTTACATCGTCATCGACTACATTATCACTTTTTAAAAATTTAACATCAATGCCAAGATGCTCTGATAGTTTTAAAGCAACAGGTTTTAAAGAGCAATCTTCATTTGGCTTTCCCTTTGGCCGTCCTAAATGTGATAAAAGCACAATCTTTGCTCCATTATCAATCAGATATTTAATTGTTGGCAAGGCTGCAATTATTCTTGTTTCATCTGTGATTATTCCATCTTTGAGTGGTACATTAAAATCACATCTTTCTATAGCTGTTAAATTATGCCAATTAATATCTTTTACAGTTTTTTTCATTTGAAATAGCCTCCAACAGTAATCTCTACTAAAATAAAAATTCAAAGGTTGCCTTTTAAATCGGCAACCTCTCTATTAACTCTTATATATTTTTTTAAATTATTATTTATCATCTACCGATGCCATATGTCTAATCATTCGCAATATCTGTACGCTATATCCCCATTCATTATCATAGAAGGATACAAATTTAAATGTTCTATCATTAAGCTGAATTGCCTGACGAACATCAAATATTGAAGCTATAGAATCACCTATAAAGTCACAAGATACAACTTCATCATCAACATATTCAACAACATCTTTTAAATAAGATTCAGAAGCTTTTTTAACTTCTTCTAAAATCTCTTCTTTCTTAGCAGGCTTACTCAATACAACATTAAGGTCAACAACGGAAACATCTTGTGTTGGTACTCTATAGGAAATTCCTGTCATCTTTCCCTTTAATTCAGGTATAACTAGTCCTACTGCCTTTGCTGCGCCTGTTGATGTTGGAATAATATTGTTGAATACACTTCTTCCAACTCTCCAGTCCTTCATAGACCTTGCATCTACGGTTTTTTGCTTTGAAGTAGCACTGTGTATCGTTGCCATAAGTCCGCCTTCTATTCCCCAATTATCTTGAAGAATTTTACATAAAGGTGCAAGGCAGTTTGTTGTACATGAGGCGTTAGAAATAATATCCATATCCTTCTTATACTCCTCATGATTAACGCCATATACAAATGTAGGTGTAATATCATCTTTTGCTGGAGCTGATATTATTACTTTTTTTGCTCCCGCATCAATATGTGCCTTGGCTTTTTCAGTTGTATTATAAGCACCTGTTCCATCTATAACATATATAGCACCGCATTCATTCCAAGGTATTTCTGAAGCAACTTCCTTGCTATAAACGGGAACTTTTTTGCCATTAATTATCAATCCCTTGTCATCCCATCGTTCAACGGTACCATTAAATCTTCCAAAAGTAGAATCATATTTAATCATATATGCAAGATAATCTAAATCTGCATTTCTGATATTTATACCAGCTATCTCAATATCATTAATATCTTGGACAGCTCTTATTACTACTCTTGAAATTCTTCCAAATCCATTTATACCTATCTTAATCATTAAGATAATCCTCCTATCGAGCGGTAAAAAAATTAAATATTTTGCTTTAATATTCTATCAGTTTATAAAATCTATTTCAATCATTCTTTTTATTAGCAAATAAACAGAATCTCCTTATTGAGCATAAATGACATTCAGGCTTCCTCGCTTTACAGAAATTCCTTCCATGCCAAATTAATAGATGATGTGCCTCTGTCCACCTATTTTCAGGAATAGTATTCATTAGGTCTAATTCTGTCTTATAAGGATCATCATTATCAGCAAGTCCTATTCTATTGGAAACTCTTAGAACATGTGTGTCTACCGCTATTTTTTGAAATCCGAAAGCTTCTGCTAGGACTACATTTGCAGTTTTCCTGCCCACTCCCGGTAGTTTTATAAGTTCAGAAAATTTATCAGGAACCCCATCTTTATTATCAATAGAATTTTGATATTTCTTTCTTTCAATTTCATCGAGATTATTCAACCTCTTTTGTAAAGACTTAGAGATTCCTATTATATTTTTGCTCTTATTTTTATACAACCCTATGCTCTTGATTATTTCTTCGACATCATTTTGATTTGCCTCTGACAATGCTTTTGAATCAGGATAACTATTCCATAGAATCGGTGTGATTTTATTTACGCTCACATCTGTTGTTTGTGCTGATAATGCAACAGCAATTAAAAGATGAAATTTTGTATCATAATTTAAAGCACAACCTGCTTTTGGATAATCTTTTTTTAATAAGTCTAAAACGATATTTGCATTTTTTCTTGAATAAATACTTTTCATACTCAGATTATAACACATATTCTATTGACAGAGTTTTTATATGGGGATATATTATTGTATGCAAAAGGCTTTTATATATACAATTTAAAATCGATGAAAAATAATACAAGGGGTATCCAAAATGAATAAGAATGTTGAAAATAATATTAATAAAAATATTGATAATAAGACAGGATCAAAATCTTTAGCTTATGACCTATTTAATTCGCTAAGAATTGACATACTTTCAGGCAAGATACCTTCTGATACAAAGATAACTGAGAAATCCGTATGCGAAAGATATAATGTCAGTAGAACCCCTGTAAGAGAGGCATTCAAACAACTTGAAGCTGATGGTTTAATCGACAACATTCCTAACAGAGGAGCTTATATAAATGCTTTAACTGTAAGAGATATTAGCGACTTATTTGATTTAAGATGCACTTTTGAAGTGCAAGCAGTTGAATGGGCAATAGAAAGAATGAGCGATGATGAAATTGATAAGCTGAGAGAAACAATCGAATTTATGGAATTTTATACCATAAAAAATGATGCAGAAAAGGTGATGCAGTTTAATTCAATTTTTCATAATACGATTTATGATGGGACAAAAAATAGAATGCTGTGCCAAGCTCTTTCAACTTATGAAATATATTTAAAATATAGCACTCCCCCACGCATAATCTTTGAAGATTACTTAAATACGATATTAAATGAACATAAGGCTATATTTGATGCTTTTGAAAATCACAATGTTCATGCAGGTAAAAAAGCTATGGAATATCATATGAACCAGTCAAAGCTCAGGAGAATGTCTAGATATTTCTAAATTTTATTATTTCTAAGCTCTTTACAAAAGTTTAAAAATATTAGTACCAATATTACTATTCCAAGATAACCTTGAATTGGATATAAGTATAAAACAATTTTTTTAAACCCAGTCAAACCAACTACATATCCAGCTAAGATTCCAAATATCAATATAGGTTTTTTTAGCTTAGACTCAGGTATACTTTTACCAAAAGCGTAATATGTGCCTGAACCCGTTGAATAAACACCAAGACAAAGTATAGTAGCATATAATATATTTAAAATTTTATTAATTTTCATTGAGAATCCTAACATTGGCATATCTAAAGAATCTGAAAATGTCATATCTTTTTGAAGTGCAAATAAAAGAATTATTGTTAATAAACCTAGCAATATGCTTGAAATACCAGCTCCCCAAAAAGCATTTTTCTTATCTTTTGCATTTAAAGCTGCGTCTGAAGCTATAGTTATCATTCCAAGACTGTTAAAACTCACAAATAGCATACTGCTAATAATCCAATTAGGAGTCATTTTACTTATTTCAAATCCTGATATATTACCACTTTGCGATATATCTTTATTAAATATTATAGAAATTATTGTTATTAATGCTATTGTAATCATAACTGGTTCAATATATTTAAAAATCATTGAAATTCTTTCAAAATCACCAAGAATTGTTATCAAAACAGCTACTCCAATTATAGCTCCGCCTACTGCCTTATTTATTCCAAATTGTTGATTTAAGAGTGAACCTCCTGCCGCTGTCATTGCAATAATCATAGAATAATATGTAATTGCTAATATTATCTTGATAATTCTCTTAATGAATGAATTGTCTACAGGTGATATTAATTCTCCTAAATCATTTGTGTTCTTTTTTAAGCTAATAAAGGTAAGCATAAAGCTTATAATAAAAAAAGCTATCGTTACATATAAGGTGCCATAAAACCCATGTTTGCCAAAAACTCCGAAAAATTGCCAGCATTCACGGCCAGAAGCAAAACCAGCACCCATTATAACTCCAATATAGACTGCCGATACCCCTATCCACGATAACTTATTATTCGATTGTAACTTAGACTTATTTGGCTTCATTATCTATATCATTATCTATATCTAAACCTATGTCATTAATCCAATTTATAATGTCTTTGATTACTGAATTTTTACGACTGTCATGAAGCAAGTCATGACGGCAACTTGAATATATATTAATAGAAACCAAATCATGATATGAATCCCATAAATTATTCGCCATATCTCTTGCTGATTTGCCATAATTTCCCATCATATCATCTGCACCTGCTAAAAATAGTACTGGTAAATTTGGAAATTTCGATATCCATTTTGCCTTATTGGTTAGTTTTTCACCAGAAAAAATCTCGAGATATGCCGAAGCAGTGAGTGGAATACCACAGTTTTCATCTTCAATAAACTTATATATCTCTTCCTCAAGGCTACTTATCCAGTAGTATTTATTAAGTTCACCTCTCCCCTGTGAAGCTGGGGCCTCAGTCATGTTTATAAGTGCATTTGATACCGAATGATAACCGCTCATCATAACAAAACTCTTAGCAGCGGCGAGCATTGCTGAGCTAACATTAAAATGCTGCATATATCCCATAAGAATTAGTGCATCAACAGATTTATAATTCATTGTAAATAGAGATGATATTATATTTGTTTTACCATCTGATATAAGAATATGTGGCAATATCCCCTTTTCATTATCATAAATGTTAAATAATCTCTTTATATCTCTTTGAACAAATTCTAATCCACCATTTTTCATTGCAAAAGCTCCTGAATGACCTTGTTTGCTCATCCCAAACCCTGTTATGTCAGGAAGCAAAACATCAATTTTTTCTTTATTTAGAGCCTCTGCTAATTCTTCATATCTTTTGCCATGAGATATTAAATCATGCAAAATAACAGCGACTGCCTTAGGCTCATCTACAAAATAAGTCTTTAAATAGAATTTACCTTCGCCATTCGCTGCTTTGCAATATCTTTCATTTGTTTCATTAAATAATTTATCCATGATGAAATTATAAACTACTTGACGATGAATTTCAATTTTGATTCCTCATCTTCATCTATTCTAATTGTCTGACCTTCGTGTACATCAGAGCGTACTATCATTCCTGCAATTTCATTTTCGATATTCGTTTGAATATATCTCTTTACAGGTCTAGCACCATATACTTCATCATATGATTCTTTTGCCATATGTTCCATAGCTTTATCGCTTATTTCAATACTAATCTTCTTATTTTTCAATCTGTAAGCAAGCCCATCAATTGTTAATCCAACAATTTTTTTAATGTCATCAATATGAAGATGATGAAATAATATAATATCATCTACCCTATTTAAAAATTCTGGTCTAAAAAATGTGTTTAGCTTTTCATGTGGTAAATTAGATGTCATTATTACTATTGTATTCTTAAAATCAATTGTTTTACCTTGGTTATCTGTTAACCTACCATCATCTAACAATTGTAATAGTATATTAAATACATCTGGATGTGCTTTTTCTATTTCATCAAAGAGAATAACGCTATATGGCTTTCTCCTTACCGCTTCAGTTAATTGACCACCTTCCTCATATCCTACATATCCTGGAGGAGCTCCAATAAGTCTTGAGACGCTATGCTTTTCCATGTATTCAGACATATCAATTCTTATTAAGTTTTTTTCAGTATCAAATAATGTCCTGCAAAGTGTTTTTGCAAGTTCCGTCTTTCCCACTCCAGTTGGTCCTAGGAAAACAAAAGATCCAATTGGCTTATTTTCTTCTTTTAATCCTGCTCTTGCACGGAGAATTGCCTTTGATATTGCGTCAACTGCCTCATCTTGACCAATTACTCTTTTATGTAAAATTTCAGGAAGATTGAGAAGTTTAGTCCTCTCTGATTCTGCTAATTTTGAAGCAGGAATACCGGTCCAATCAGATATGACATCTCTAATTTCGTTTTCTCCAACTTCCTCTTTTATAATAGAGGTACCATTCTTATTAATTTCTTCTATTTTTTCCTTTAGGCTTTCAAGCTCTTTTTCTGCCTTTGGAAGTTCACCATATTGAAGTCTAGCAAGCATCTCAAGGTCATAATTTCTTTCAGCCTCTTCCATCTTATGTCTAATAGATTCAATTTCTTTTTTCTTATCCTTTAATGCCTGAATATTGGTTTTTTCATTATTCCACTGAGCCATAAGAGAATCGTTTTCACTGATAAGTTCAGCAAGTTCTTTTTCAATCAAATTCATTCTCATCTTGCTATCATCATCTTCTTCTTTTGAAAGAGCTTCTTTTTCTATCTTAAGTTGCATTATCTTTCTTGAAACTTCGTCTAGTTCTGAAGGCATACTGTCAATATCGGTCCTTACTCTTGAAGCCGCTTCGTCCATAAGGTCTATAGCCTTATCTGGTAAAAATCTATCTGAAATATACCTGTTGCTTAGAACTGAGCAAGCAATCAAGGCATTATCCGTTATTCTAACTCCGTGATGAATTTCGAATTTTTCTTTTAATCCTCTTAGAATTGATATTGTATCTAAAACGCTAGGTTCATCAACCAATATCTTTTGAAATCTTCTTTCCAAAGCCGCATCTTTTTCTATATATTTTCTATATTCGTCGAGTGTTGTAGCACCAATGCAGTGAAGCTCTCCTCTTGCTAGCTTAGGCTTTAGAAGATTACCAGCATCCATAGACCCTTCGGTTGCTCCAGCTCCTACTATATTATGTATTTCATCTATAAATAAAATAATACGGCCATTGCTTTTATCTATTTCATTAAGAACCGCTTTTAGTCTTTCTTCAAATTCGCCTCTATATTTTGCTCCTGCAATTAATGCACCCATGTCAAGGCTAAAAATAGTTTTATCTTTTAAATTTTCTGGGACATCACCATTTACAATTCTCTGTGCTAGTCCTTCAACAACAGCAGTCTTTCCTACGCCCGGCTCACCTATGAGAACAGGGTTGTTTTTCGTTCTTCTTGACAATATTTCAATTGCCCTTCTGATCTCTTTATCTCTACCTATAACAGGATCAATTTTCCCAGCTTTAGCTGAATCAACAAGGTCTATTCCGTATTTTTTTAAAGCATCATAGGTGTCCTCTGGGTTTTGATTATTTATTTTTTGATTCCCTCTCACCATTTTTAAAGCCTTGATAAAGTTATCTTTAGATATACCGAATTTTTTTATTAAATTTGCAGATTCTAATTTTTCATTATTTAAAATTGAAAGATAAGCGTGCTCCACACTTACATAAGAATCTTCGAATTCTTTTGCTATTTTTTCAGAATTAGTTAAAACATTACTTAAATCCTGTGACATATAAATTTGTGCCGAAGTACCACTGACTGAGGGTCTCTTCTCGATTATATTCTTTAGTTCTATTTTATATTCATTGGTATCAACATTCATCGATACAAGAAGTTTTGGAATAAGACCACTTACATCATCAATTATTACATAATGCAAATGATCTGCCGTTATCTCTTGCTGACCGAGTGACGATACTAAGTTCTGAGCATCTAATAGAGCTTTTTGCATTTTTTCTGTATATTTATCAATATTCATATGCTTACCTCCATAAATTCTTTCTAATTTAAATTTCTGATTTTAAATTTTAATTTTTATTTCAAAATATTATTTTTAAATTTTATTCAAAAGATTTTATTTATATTTTATTAATTATAATTCAGTATCTGTATTTTAGCACTCAATTATGTAGAGTGCTAACAAATATTGTGATGTTTATGTGTTATATTTTTTTATTTGCTTTTAATCTATGTAAAATAACAAAATTTTTTTATATTTATTGTATTGATATATTAATAATCTTGATGTAAAATATCTCCCATGTGATAGGTATGCGATGATAATGTGATAACATATGTAATTATTATTGCAACCTATATTATTTATTAATTAGAACATTTTGGAGGAAAACATGAAATCACTTTTTAACGCGTGGAATAAGTTAAGCCTTATTTTACAAATAGCTATTGGGCTTTTAATCGGTATTATTTGTGCTATCGCTCTACCCAAACAGCTATCTTTTTTATCAATATTTGGAAATCTATTTGTAGGTGCATTAAAAGCTATTGCACCACTAATGGTATTTATACTTGTTATGGCTGCTATTGCGAGGCATAAATCAGGTGTAAAAACAAATATGAAAACTGTAATTGTTTTATATGTTGTCGGTACTATTTCAGCAGGTTTTGTAGCTGTTGTCGGTAGTTTCTTATTCCCTCAGACCTTACTTTTAGCAAATAGTGCAGAGCAAGTTACACCACCTGATGGAATAGTTTCTGTTCTTACTACTGTTTTATTTAATATGGTAGATAATCCTATTACTGCAATTAGTAATGCTAACTTCCTCGGCGTTCTGGTATGGGCATTAATAATAGGTGTTGCACTTAGACCAGCTTCAGAATCGACAAAGAATATTATTGTAGAATTTTCAGATGCAATTACTATGTGTGTAAGATGGGTAATAAGATTTGCACCTCTTGGAGTTATGGGTCTTGTCTTTAACTCTATATCAACTAGTGGCTTAGGAGCATTAAAGAAATATGCTTCTCTTATTCTATTATTGGTAGTAACAATGCTTGTTGTAGCTCTAATAGTAAACCCTTTAATAGTATTTATAACAGCTAGAATTAACCCATACCCGCTTGTATTTAAAACTCTAGGAAGAAGCGGAGTTACTGCTTTCTTTACAAGAAGTTCAGCAGCTAATATCCCTGTAAACCTAGAATTGTGTAAAGACCTTGGTCTTGATAACGATACCTACCCTATCTCAATTCCTCTTGGTGCAACAATTAATATGGCTGGAGCAGCGATTACTATAGCTATAATGGCTCTTGCTGCTTGTAACACCATGGGCGTAAAGGTAGATATTCCATCGGCAGTACTTTTAATATTTTTAACTGCTCTAAGTGCTGCTGGAGCATCTGGAGTAGCTGGCGGTTCATTGCTTCTTATACCTCTAGCTTGTTCATTATTTGGACTTCCTGCAGATATTTCAATGCAGGTTGTCGGAGTTGGCTTTATATGTGGAGTAATTCAAGACTCATGCGAAACAGCACTTAACTCCTCCTCTGATGTTTTATTTACTGCAACTGCAGAATTATATAATAATCGTAAGAATGCTATTAAAAAACAGATAAATATATAAAAAAACAATTATTAATTATTTTTAATATAAATTACTAATTAATAATATTAAATGAATATATTTAATAAATATAAAAAATAGCTTGAAGAATTCTTCAAGCTATTTTTTAGAAAAATTATAAGGATAATATTTAAAGATTCGTTAAGTTTGAAGGTAAATATTACATATTTATCTCGTTAAGTTTTTTACTACCTAACGCTTTTTAAGTATACATTGGTTTAATTCTTTTGTCAACCTTTATTAATAAAAATTTTTTATCTAAAAATCCTGCAAAATCTGCAGGATTTTATTAATTATATTCTAATAATATTATCAATTAATTATTTTTTATTTTTTAACTGATTTCTTTTTTAATATTATGGATAGTGATACGCAAATAAGTAATAGGAATTGATAATAGAGATATGGAATTATATTCAGGGATGATATTGCACCTTTTGTAAGCCCTGCAGCTATTAAGAGCTGTGCTCCATAAGGTATAATGCCCTGTGCTATACAAGAAAATGTATCGAGCAAAGATGCTGTCTCTTTTGGATCTATATCATACTCATCTCTAATCTCACTAGCAATTGGAGCGGCTAGAACGATAGCTACTGTATTATTTGCAGTTGCTATATCCATCAGCATTGTGAGTATACCTATTCCAAATTTTCCACCCTTTTCTCCATGAAAATATTTTTTTATAAAATTTAGAATAGATGCAAAACCACCATTTTCTCTCATCAGAGCACCTATTGATGCAACAAGTATCGTTACTATCATAGTCTCAAACATTCCTGATGTTCCATCACCCATTGCCATAAATGCACTGTGTATACTTAAAGAGCCAGTTGCGAGACCTACTATAAAGAATAATACTGTACCAGAGCATAGGACAGTAAATACATTAATTCCAATAATAGCTGCTATCAAGACAATAAAATATGGAATTGCCTGCCATATATTAAAATCATAATGTTCAAGTGATACAGAATCTTTTCCAAGCGAAATAAAAATTAGGATAATCAAGGTTAGAATAGCTGCAGGAAGTGCCACTTTAAAATTTGTGCGAAATTTATCTTTCATCTCAACTCCCTGAGTATTTGTTGCAGCAATTGTTGTATCAGAAACAAAGCTTAGATTGTCTCCAAACATCGCACCACCTACAACAGTTGCAACGCACATTGACATATTAAGACCTGTAGCCATAGCAACATTTACTGCTATTGGAACTATAACCGTAATAGTACCAACGCTTGTACCCATTGCCATTGAGATTAAACAAGCAATAATAAATAAACCTGGCATAGCAAACTGCGGTGGTATTATATTTAAAAGCATATTGGCTGTACTTGACGCTCCACCCGCAGCACTTGCTATACCACTAAACGCCCCTGCTACCAAAAAGATTAGCAACATTATTGTAATATTATAATCCCCTATTCCTTTTGCACATATATTGATCTTTTCTTCAAAACTAAGCTTTCTATTTTGAAGAAGTGCAACAACTAAAGCAATTACAAAAGCTACTACAACCGACATTATATAAAAACCCATCTGACCTTCAATCGGCTTAATATATTCAAAGTAAATTCCATTGCCTAGGTACATCAGAAGAAAAACTAATATCGGAAGCAACGCTTTAGCATTTGGTTTTTTTTCGTTCATATTTCCTCCTAAAAAAAATAAATTATAGTCCAGCTGCTATTTTATATATAAATAAATAATTTAATGAACTAGAAATCGGAGATATTATAAAATTTACTACGCCTGTTACAAGCAGAAGCAGAAGTATTATAAACCCATTGTTATATATCTTATAATACCAATCGTATTTTTCTAAATTAAATAAATTATTCAATATTGAAAAACCATCTAAAGGCGGAATTGGGAGCAGATTAAAAATTGCCAAAATAATATTAATTGATATAATTCCCATAAGAATAGTTGAGATAATTCCTATTAGTGAATCAGGCTTCATAATTAAACTTCCATTAAATTTAAACCAAATTTTTAAAATAATAGAAAATAGAAAAGCCAAAAATAGATTCATAGCAACACCTGCTATCGAAACAACTAACTCATCTCTCCTCTTAGACTTATAATATCTATTATTAATCTGTACAGGTTTTCCCCAGCCAAAACCGCAGAATATCAAAGATATTAACCCATATAAATCAAAATGTGCGGCAGGATTTAAAGTAAGCCTTCCCTGCATATTGGGAGTAGGATCTCCAAGCTTTGAAGAAGCAAAAGCATGAGCAAATTCGTGAAAAGTAACACCGACTACTATGCCTGGTAGGATTAATATCATATTAATTATATATCCCTTAGGATTGCTTAAAATCCCATGATTTAAATTGCTTATTAATAAAATGGCTAATATTATTAGAGGTAAAAAATTTATTGATTTTTTCATGTATTTCTCCATATTTTAGGAAATATCTTCTCTGCCATCAAGGCTAAATGTCTTAGCTTCATCTATCAAGACCGGTACTATTTCCCCTGTTAAATTTTCTCTTTTACTGAAAAAATTAATTAGCTTAAAATCTTCACTTCTTCCAGTCCACATTTTATTATTTCTCTTGCTTTTACCATCAACTAAGACTGGAACAATTTTATTTTCGAGCATCTTATTTTTTCTTAGTGAAGATTCATTGACAATTTCTGTAAGCCTGTCGAATCTTTCATGTTTAATTTTATCAGGAATTTGATTATCAAAATCTGCTGCTGGTGTACCCGGTCTTGGCGAATATATAAATGTGAATGCACTATCGAACTGAACTTCTTTTATGAGATCCAATGTATCTTTAAATTCATCATCGCTTTCTCCAGGGAATCCAACAATTATATCTGTAGATATTGCAATATCAGGGCATACTTTTCTAAGTTTAAGAATTATCTCCTTATATCTATCTACATCATAATGCCTATTCATTCTTCTTAAAATTTCATTATTTCCTGATTGAACCGGAAGGTGAATGTGTTTACATAGTTTTTCACAGTCCCTATAACATTCTATCAAATTATCTGATATATCCTTTGGATGTGAAGTCATAAATCTAATTCTTTTTATTCTATCTATCTTATTAACTTCCCTAATCAGATCTGAAAAATCATTTCCATTTATATCCTTAAATGAATTGACATTCTGTCCGAGCAAAGTTACTTCTATTACTCCATCTTCGCTAAGAGATTTTATCTCTCTTACTACATCATCAAGGGATCTGCTTTTTTCCCTTCCCCTTGTATATGGAACAATACAATAGGTGCAAAAATTATTGCAACCATAGGTTATATTAACCAAAGCCTTGTGTTTAAAAAGCCTTCTTGTGTTTTCAAAAGTGCATATTTTGCTACTATCACCCACGATTGAGATTTGCTTTTTTCCTGTTTCTAATCTTTTTTTTAATAGATTTGGAAATTCACCTATTGTGTGAGTTCCGAATATTATGTCTACCCATGAAAAGCTATTTTTTATCTCTTCAACAATTCTATCCTGTTGAGGCATACAACCACATATGCAAAGTATAAAATCTCTATTATTTTTCTTTATATTTTTAAACTGCCCAAGCATACCAAAAAACCTCTTGTCGGCGTGTTCCCTTATACTACAGGTGTTCATAACAACAAGGTCTGCTTCAAGAGGATTATCGGTATATATATAATTCATTGAATCAAGCATTCCTGCAATATTTTCTGAATCGTGCTCATTCATCTGGCAGCCGTAGGTGATTATATTATATTTTTTCATTTTGCATATTCCTTCAAAAATTCCTTAGTTCTTAGAGCCTACTTCCTTAGATATAATATTAATCTTTTGGCTTCCAAGTGATTTAATGACCTCATTGATGTTTTCACCATCATCTTCAATTACGAATAAATCAGCCTTTTTATTCATAATTAAGTCCTTGCAGTCACCTTTATAAGATAGCTCTAAATAAGGGTTATCTTTCATAATCTTTTTAACTTCTTCTTCAGTAATATTTTTACAATCGTTATTATCTATTAAATTAATTATAAGAGTATTTTTATCTGCTTTCTTTGAGAGTTTATTAAGTAAATCTTTCAATTTTTCATAGCTTCCATTTATGACTATGATATGCCTTTTATTTGCAGCGGTCATAATGTGATAAGTATATTGTATCCTTGAAGAAAGCTTTATGTCTGGAAATTCATTCTCTAGCATATTAGTATCCCTAAGGTTTGAAATAAGCTCTCTATCTTCTCCAAAGACCATAACATTATGTCCATTATATGCCATTATATTTGCAAGTGATAATAGATATTTATTAATTCCGATAAAGGCAATTTTTCTCTTATCTTTAGGTTTAAGATTTGGAACTGCTTTTTCATCAAAATAATTCTTAGGTATATCTTCGTCATTTGCTTTGTTACTGCTTTCATCAGTAACTTTTGCAATGCTATCTTCTTTATTATTTTTATTAACTTCTTTATTTAGCTCTGAATCTTCTTTTAATTCTTTTATATTATTGCTATCTTTTATATCTTTAATATCCTTTGTTTCTTCTGGATTTGCTACAGATATAGCCTTTTCTTCTTTTTTTATTAATCTCTTGATATTTGATATGTGTGTTAAAACTAAAGTCAGTGCAAGAATGCTTCCAAATATAAAAAATCTTGGAAAATAAAATAATATTAGTAATGGATATGATATAGCACCAATAAGAGAACCAAGCGACATCTTCTTTGAAATGCCAACAGTTAGAATTACCAATATAAGTGCTGCAAGTGCTGATGGCCAGTTAATCATAAGTACGGCTCCAAAAGCAGTTGCAACGCCTTTTCCTCCCTTAAATTTGTAAAAGATAGGAAATATATGCCCTAATACAACAGCAATTGAGCAGAGGGCTGCAGTATTAAAGTCTACTAATCCCATTCCTACTTTAACAGCAATCATGCCTTTTATAATATCGATACCGAGAGTTATAACTGCCGCCTTAATACCCAAAAGCCTAAGTACATTTGTTGTCCCTGCATTACCACTTCCTGAATTCTTTATATCAATACCCTTATATTTAGAAATTATTGTAGAAGGTGAAATAGATCCTATCAAATAAGATATTAGCAATGATAAGATAAGCAACAAATATTGATCCTTATTATAGCTCGCAATATTGTTAAAAATTACAATTATTTCTTTAGACATATCTATCTACCCTCGCGTTTTTCATTAAATATGAATTTTAATGATGTTCCTTCAAAATCAAAAGCTTCTCTTATCTTGTTTTCCAAATATCTCATATATGAGAAATGGGCTAAATCTCTAGAATTAATATTAAAAGAAAAAAGTGGTGGCATTGTGCCTATCTGACTTGTGTAATATATCTTAAGTCGCTTTCCTTTATCAGACGGAGGTTGTTTCATCATAATTGCATCTTCAATTACATTATTAAGCCGTCCTGTCGAAATGCGACGCGTTCTATTGTCTTGAATTTTTTTTGCGATTTCTATTACATCATATATCTTTCTTCTTTTCAATACTGAGATAAATAGCACAGGAGCATATGATGCGAATAGCAGTTCACTTCTTATAATTTTTTCATAATCTCTCATGGTATTTGTTTCTTTTTGAATCAAGTCCCACTTATTAACTACTATCAGAAGTCCTTTACCAGCTTCGTGTGCAACGCCTGCAATTTTCTTATCCTGCTCAGTTATCCCTGACTCTGCATCTATCATAAGGACACATATATCACATCTTTCAATTGCTGATATTGCCCTTATAACGCTATACTTCTCTATGTTTTCACTTACCTTGCTCTTTCTTCTTATACCTGCTGTATCTATTAGGGTATATCTAGAATCTTTGTATTCAAAAGGCATATCTATTGAATCCCTTGTAGTACCCGCTATATTAGAGACAATGACCCTCGTTTTATTCGTTAGTTCATTTACAAGTGATGATTTTCCAACATTTGGTTTTCCTATAATAGCAATTTTTATCTCGCTCTCATTATCATCATATTCATCATCTGGAAATGAAGCTACAATATCATCCAAGAGATCACCAAAATTAAGCATGTTTACAGAACTTATTGGCACTGGATTGCCGAGCCCGAGTTCATAAAAATCATATAAATTGTCGGAACCCTTTTTCATGTTGTCAACCTTATTTACAACAAGGATTACCGGCTTTCCGGTTCTTCTAAGCATTGAGGCAACCTCAGAATCAGCAGTTGTAATTCCATCTTTACCATCAACCATAAATAAAATGACATCTGACATTTCCATAGCCATAACAGCTTGTTCTCTCATTTGAGAAAGAATTGGATCTTCTGAGTTTGGTTCTATTCCTCCTGTGTCAATTATGGCGAATGGTTTTCCATTCCATTCAGTTTCAGCATAAATTCTATCTCTTGTTACACCGGGAGTATCTTCAACGATAGCTCGTCTCTCGCCTATAATTTTATTAAAAAATGTAGACTTACCCACATTTGGTCTACCTATAATCGCAAGTACAGGTTTACTCATCAAAAATTCCTCCTGCAAAGTCCTTGGGAATAAATTCGATTAGATCGTCCATTCCTTCTCCAATTCCAACATATTTTATTGGTATATCATATTGGTCGGTAATTGTTATAGCTATCCCTCCTCGTGCTGTTCCATCTAATTTTGTAATTATCATGCCTGTTAACTCGGCAACATCATTAAATTCTTCAGCTTGATTTATTGCATTTTTACCTGTAGTCGCGTCTATGACAAGTAAGGTTTCTCTTTTTGCTTCCTGATATTCTCTATCAATTACGCGGTTCATCTTCTCAAGTTCTTTCATCAGATTTGTCTTATTTTGAAGTCTACCCGCAGTATCACATATTAAGACATCCGTCTTATTAGCCTTAGACGCTTGAATTGCATCATAAATTACAGCTGAGGGGTCAGTTCCTTCCTTATGTTTAATTACTCTTGCACCAACTTTTTTGCCCCATTCTTCAAGTTGTTTAGATGCTGCAGCCCTATAAGTGTCTGCAGCTGCAAGTATAACGCTTCTTCCTTCATCTTTAAATTTCTTTGCTAATTTTGCAATTGAAGTTGTCTTGCCACCGCCATTTATACCAATAACTAAAATAATCAGAGGATATTCATCTATAAGTTTTTGTCTTTCGCCCTTATCAATAAGCTTTGATATTATCTCAATTAAGGCTTTTTTAACATCTTCAGAATCTTTTATATATTTAACTTTAATGTCATGCCTTAGCATTTCCATTATCTTTTCAGTAGTATCGAGGTTAATATCAGACATAACCAAGGCTTCTTCAATATCATCCATAAGATTCTCATCTATCTTTGGATTGTTGACAAGAATATCTGTTAGCCTTTCCCCTATCTTTCTAAGTGTTCCTTTTTCATTAAATATACTCATTTTATTTATCTATTCAGTCCTCTCTGATAATTTAAGTGATAGCAATTTGGATATTCCCTGCTCAGGCATTGTTACTCCATATAAAACATCTCCATGCTCCATAGTTTTCTTTTGATGTGTTATAATCGCAAATTGTATATCTTTGAAACTTTTTAAACAATTGCCGAATTTCTCAATATTTGATTCGTCAAGTGCAGCCTCAACCTCATCCAAAATACAAAATGGTGTTGGTTTTGCCTTTAGGACTGCGAACATCAAGGCAACACCAATAAGCGTCTTTTCTCCTCCTGACATCAGATTGATATTCTTTAATTTTTTCCCAGGTGGCTGTGCAATAATATCAATGCCTGATTCTAGCGGATTTGTTTCATCTTCAAGTCGTAACTCAGCAGTTCCTCCCCCAAAGAGTTTTTTGAACATCTCTTCAAAATTGAGGACAACCTTGTCAAAATTATACTTAAATCTAATTTTGATTGTCTTTTCAATTCCACTTATTATTTGATTTAACTCTTTTATAGCTTCAAGAGTATCTATTTCCTGAGCTGTCATAAATTCATATCTTTTGCTTACCTTCTCATATTCTGATATTGAACCTATATTCACATCTCCCAAGGCTTCCAGTCTTGTTTTAACATCTTTTGCTTCTTTGCTTGCAGTAGTAATCTTTATATTTTCATCTTTTAAGTCGGAAGCTTCTGCATATGAAGTTTCAAATTCATCCCATAGCTTTGTCTTAAGACTGTCTTTAATTGTTTCATTTTTTGCTAGCTTAATATCCGCCTTGTGGATTTCATCTTGCAATTTGTTTACTTCAAGATTAATATCTTCCTGCTTTTTTAAATAAGTTTTATAACTATCCTTATTTTCTTCAAGCTGAGCAGTTGCTAAAGATATTTTATCTTCCAAATTAATTTTTAACAATTTTAATTCATTTATCTTGTCATCTGAATTTTCACTATTTCCGCTTAATATCTCTTTTTCTCTTGTAAATGAGCTTAGTTCTTCATTTGAAGAATCTATTATATCTTCATAATCAGTCATTTTATCTCTTATCTGTTCAATCAGCTCGTTGTTTGCAAGCTTTTTATTCTGATTATTATTTAATGATAGGTGAATATCAAGCACTTCCTCATTTTCTTTTTCTATAATCTCTTTGTATTTCTCTGATTCTATTAAAAGAAAGTCTGTTTCAGTGCTTATATCCTGTGCTTTATTTTCAAATTCTTTAATTTCTTCCTGATATTTATTAATTAGATTATTGGTATTATTTATATCTCCTTCGATATTTCTAATATTTCTATCAAATTTATCATCAGACTCTTTCTTATTTTTCAAAAGTTTATTGATATGTTCAAATTCATTTGATAGCACATTCTTATCTATCTCCATTTTTTTAAGAATTTCATATATATTAACTCTATTTTCTTTTAATTTTTTTACATCTTCCCTATTAGAAGACAGCATTTCTATAAAATTCTTTTCTTCTATTTTTAATTTTTTAATTTCTAGAGATAGAGATTCTATTTCTTTTTTTCTCGCCAAAAAATTTACGGTTTTATGTTTATATCTTCCGCCTGTTATGGCACCGCTCATATTTATAACTTCACCTTCAAGTGTGACTATTCTGCTCGCTTTAATATTCTTTTTGGATAATTTAATTGCATCTTCTAATTTTTCAGTTATGATAATTCGTCCTAAAAGATAATCCATTATATTCTTATATTTTTTGTCATATGATATGATATTAGATGCTATTCCTAAATATCCTGATGAACTTATTATCTCATCATTGGCATTAAATTGCTGTCCATATATGGATTTAACAGGCAAAAATGTTGCTCTGCCATTTCTTGAACTTTTTAACCATTTAACCGCATTTTTTGCTGAATCGTCATCATCACATATGATGCTCTGCATTTGATTTCCAAGTGCCGTCTCTATTGCAAGTTCATATCCATCAGGTACAGAAATTAAATCTGATACTGTTCCTATTATGCCAGTTGATGTATTATTCATGAGAGCTTTAACAGCATTATTATATCCTTCGTATCTATCCTCAAGCTCATTAAGCGTATTTTTTCTTGATTCCTTGATATTTTTACTCTCAATATTTAATTTGATTTTTTCTTCCAAATCCTTATTGATTTCAGAAGTTCTAACTATTTCATCATTGATCCTATTTAATTTTTCTTCATTATCTTTTATTTCATCTATCTTAGATTTTAATTCATTATCAATTCTTTCAAATTCAATCCTAGTTGAATTTAAATTATCATCTTTTGACTTATAATCATTTATTGTTTCATTTTTTCTACTTTCAAGGGTTGTTAAATAGTTAGATAAGACGCCAATCTCTGCTTTTTTCTTTATTGACTCATTGTTTAAATCAATTATTTCGTTGTTATTGAAATCAATTTGTCTATTTATATCTTCGAATTTTGTCTTATGTTCCTCATTTAAATTTAAAGCTTCTTCTATTCTATTTTTATCTTTTTTTAAATCATCATCTATCTTAATTTCATTTTTTTGAAGTTCATTAAATTTTTCTTGCTCTAGTTTAAGCTTTTCATTATTTTCTTTTATTAAATTTTTTAATCTATCAATATCTTTATCCAGCTGAACAAGTCTCGCACTATCGAGTTCACCTCTATTACATAATCTATTTAATTCATTAATATTTTTTATTAGTAAGGCATTTGATTCTTCAAGATCATCATTTATTTCATCTTCTCTATTTCTAATTCTATCTAATTCGATGCCAATATCGCTTAATTCACTTGTATTCTTTAAAAGTGTCTCCCTCATCTCTTCTAAATAAGCCACGGATGATGAAAGATTTTTATCAATTCCCTCGATATTGTGAATGATAATATTTATTTCAAGATATTTATACCTATCTCGAAGCTTGATATATTCTTTTGCCTTTTCTGAATCCTGTCTTAATCCGTCAATCCTACCTTCAATTTCTGAGATAATATCTCTAACTCTTTCTAAATTGTTTCCGGCATCTTTGAGTTTTCGCTCCGCCTCAGCTCTTCTTGATTTATACATAACAATGCCGGCAGCTTCTTCAAAAACTTCACGCCTATTTTCAGGTTTTGTGCTAATTAGATCTGCAATCTTTCCCTGTCCTATTATTGAATATCCCTCAACTCCAATACCTGTATCCATGAATAATTCACGAATATCTCTAAGTCTGCACTGATTTCCATTGATTATATATTCATTTTCTCCAGAGCGGTACATTCTTCTGGTAACTGCAACCTCGTTATATTCAATAGGAAGAGATTTATCAGAATTATCTATTGTTAAAGTTACCTCTGCCATTCCCTTGGGTTTTCTAGTCCTAGTTCCAGCGAAGATGACTTCTTCCATCTTCCCACCTCTTAGCTGTTTTGGGCTTTGCTCCCCAAGTACCCATCTAAGTGCATCAGAAATATTACTTTTTCCTGTACCATTTGGACCGACAACGCAAGTTATGCCATCATTTAATTCTATTGTTACAGGGTCAGCAAATGATTTAAACCCATTCATGTATATTTTTTTAAATAGCACTATAATACCCTCTCTTATACATTCTTATGATTAATGCTTTTAATTACATTGCCTGCAGCATTTTGCTCAGCCTCTTTTTTGCTCGAACCTTTTCCCCTGCCGAGCTCTTTATCATTTGCAATAAGAGCAACGACAAATTCCTTTGCATGATCCGGCCCTTTTTCTGATACTTCTTTATATTCAATCCTTATATTTTTATATCTCTCTTGCAAAATTTCCTGAAGCATGGATTTATAATCTTGATTGAGTCTTCCCTGAACTGATAATAAAATATACTGATTAAAGAGGTCAAGAACTACTCTCTCAGCTTCAGTGACTCCTCCATCTATTACAATAGCCCCTATAATTGCCTCAACTGTGTCTGCTAGAATAGATGATTTATTTCTTCCTCCACCCTGATCTTCGCCCTTTCCAAGAAGAATAAACTCACCAAGTCCAATTTCTTTTGCTACCTGAGATAAAGACTTTTCACAGACTATATCAGCCCTTCGTTTTGAAAGAACTCCCTCTTTAACCTTTGGCATGAGCTCAAACAGTGCTATACCTATAAAAGCATCTAAATACGCATCTCCTATGAACTCAAGTCTTTCATTATTTTTATTAAAAGGCAGGCCTGCCTCATTTGCGTAAGAACTGTGAGTCAGAGCGTTTTTCAAAATTTCTAGGTCATTAAACTTATATCCAATTCTCTGCTGAAGCGTTGAATAACTTCTACTCTCCATCAACTGCCTCCTTACCAGAGAAATTTTCTATCGCTTTTTCTATTTCATGGCTTACATCAGCTTTTACATAATCTGCTGCTTTTAATAAGGCATTATATATGGCAAAATCGTCAGAGCTTCCATGAATCTTTAAGACGGGTCCTTTGAGTCCTAATATAGGAGCTCCTCCTGCCTCTTTATAGTCGAAATCTTTTTTAAGCCCTTTTAATTTTTTATAAACCATTAGTGCTCCCAGCTTAGAAGTCTTAGTTTCAGTAAGCTTATCTTTTATAGCTTTTAAAAGTGCAAGTGCTGTGCCTTCAGATGTCTTGAGGAAAATATTTCCAGAAAATCCATCAGTTGCAACTACATCAATGCTACCAAAAATTACATCACGACCTTCAATATTACCTTTAAAATTAATATTTGATTTGCTCAATAATTGAAATGCCTCTTTATGTAAATCATCGCCCTTCTCATCTTCAGCACCTACATTTAATAAGGCTACACTTGGATTTTTTATACCCAGTACTTTTTCTATAAATATACTTCCCATAATACCATTTTGCTGTATATACTCGGGTTTGCTTTCAACATTTGCACCGCAGTCAATTAGAAGGAGCGGTAAATCATTGTCGAGTCTTGGGAAAAAGCTGGCTATAGCGGGTCTTTTAACTCCTTTAATTCTTCCTAAGGTAAATAAACCGGCTGAAAGGAGTGCTCCAGTGCTTCCACCTGAAATAAAGCAGTCAGCAGCACCTTCTTTAAGAAGTTTCATTCCCTTAGATATACTTGAATCCTTCTTTTTTCTTACTGCCATAGCAGGCGATTCATCATTATTTATTACCTCAGTTGCATTGATAACTTCTATATTTTCTCCCGTCCAGTTTTCTTTATTTAGACAGTCTAATATTTCATCTTCTCTACCTATTATTAAAATTTTATCTTCAATTTCTTTTGCCGCTCTAACCGCACCTTTTACAATATCGAAAGGTGCATTATCTCCGCCCATTCCATCAATTAAAAGTTTCATTAATTCGCTATCTCCTTTGAAATATTAAATATAATAATATTTTCTTATTTATGACATTTAATTATAACATAAAAATAAGATATATTATTTAATCGCTTAAAAAAATCCGAAGCATTAAGCAACGGATTTAAAAAAATAAGAAATTATTTAAATTACAAGATTAAAGCTGTCTATCTAGGTTAACCATCTCTATAGCGGATAGTGCACAGTCATATCCCTTATTTCCTGCCTTTGTTCCTGCACGAGAGATCGCCTGCTCGATATTTTCTGTTGTAACTACACCAAATAGAGTTGGTATTCCTGTACCAAGCGATACCTGTGCTATTCCCTTTGCTACTTCATTACATACCAAATCATAGTGACTTGTCTGACCTCTTATTACCGTGCCCAAACATATTACAGCATCATATTTCCCTGATTTAGCCATTTTGTTTGCAATTGTAGGTATTTCAAAAGCACCTGGAACCCAAACAACAGTTACATTATCTTCATCCACGCCATGCCTTACAAGACCGTCTAACGCTCCATCTAATAATTTTGATACGATAAACTCATTAAATCTCGTTGCTATAACTCCTACCTTCATACCTTCGGGTGCAACCAATTTTCCTTCTAGCAAATTAATTTTTTTCATCTTTATCTCCTTTTATATTAAATAATATTATACCAAATCCAGTAAATGTCCCATTCTAGTTTTTTTAGTGCTTAGATATTTTTCATCATACCTCTGAGGTTTTACTTCAATTGGCACTCTTTCAATTATTTCTAAGCCAAAATCACTTATGCCATATATTTTATCCGGATTATTTGTCAAAAGTCTTAATGATTTAGCTCCCAAATCTTTTAAAATCTGAGCTCCTACCCAGTATTCTCTTAAGTCAGGTTCAAATCCAAGGGCAATATTTGCTTCAACTGTATCCATTCCCTTTTCCTGAAGTGCATATGCTTTTAATTTGTTTATAAGTCCGATACCTCTGCCTTCTTGTCTCATATATAAGACTATACCTCTCTCCTCAGCATTGACAATTTCCATGGATTTTTGCAATTGGTGTCCGCAGTCGCACCTTAGAGAACCGAAGGTGTCTCCTGTAAGACATTCTGAATGAACCCTGCATAGGATATTTTCGCCATCCCCTATTTCGCCTTTCACAAGTGCAACATGGTGCTCTCCTGTAATATTATTAACATAACCATATGCCTTAAAATTACCATGCTCTGTTGGTAAATCACATTCTGCTTCGCAAATAACATGGGATTCATGAATACGGCAGTAGTCCTGAAGTTCTTTTATTGTAATAAATTTTAAATTGTATTTCTTAGCCATTTCCCAAAGCTTTGGTGTTCTCATCATAGTGCCGTCATCGTCCATGATTTCACAACAAACTCCGCATTGCTCAAGACCTGCCAGCCTTAGAAGATCTACCGTTGCCTCTGTATGTCCATTTCTTACTAGCACACCTCCATATCTTGCAATAAGTGGGAATGTATGGCCTGGCCTCCTTAAGTCAGTCGGTTTTGTATTTCTATCAGCACATTTCATTATAGTAAATGATCTTTCAAGTGCCGAAATACCTGTTGTTGTTTCAATATGGTCGACAGAGACTGTAAATGCTGTTTCGTGATTATCTGTGTTTTCAGACACCATCGGTGGAAGCCCCAATCTTGCTGCAACTTCAGCACTCATAGGGGTGCATATAAGTCCCTTGCCATGGGTTGCCATAAAATTCATATTTTCTTGAGTTGCAAACTCACCAGCACAAATTAAATCACCTTCATTCTCTCTATCAGGATCATCAGTAACCAGAATCATTCGACCTGCTTTCAATTCCTCTAGAGCTTCTTCTATTGTATTATAATTATATTTTTCCTTTGTCATCATCTTCTCCATTTCTTAAAATCCCATTTCTTTAAGGTATTCTATAGTCAATTTACCTTCTTCATCTTCTTTCTTTTCAGTGCTCATTAAAAGCAATTTTTGAACATATTTACCTAAAATATCAGTTTCTAAATTAACATAATCTCCAATATTTCTCTTAGTCAAGGTAGTTTCCTCTCCTGTATGAGGTATGATCGACACTTGAAAGCTATTCTCATCTGCCGAAGCAACAGTCAAGCTTATGCCATCGATTGTAATTGAACCCTTTTCAACTATTAAATTACATATGCTCTTCTTTGCTTTTATATTTATTCTTATGGCATTTTCGTCTCTATATATTTCGTCTATCATTCCAGTCCCATCAATATGTCCTGATACAATATGCCCTCCAAATCTGCCGTCCGCAGGCATCGCACGCTCTAGATTTACAAATGAACCCGATTCTAAAAAATGAAGATTGCTTCTATTAATAGTTTCCGGCATAACATCTGCTTTAAACCCATCTGTCTTTAATTTTGTAACTGTAAGACATACTCCATTAACTGCAATGCTATCTCCTATCCTTGTCTTTTCAAGAACTTTTTTCGCTTTTATATCTATTACCCCTGAATTTCCATTCAATGATAAAGAATTGATTTTGCCAATTTCTTCGATAATTCCTGTGAACATTATTTCTCCTTTCTGCCCACATAATAGCAGGTAAGAATGTCATCTCCTATCATTTTAATATCTTTTATACTTAATTTTATTGCGTCACTCACTTCATCTATACCATTCCCAGATACCGGGCTCTTGCCTCCTCCCCCAAAAATTTTGGGTGAAATAAAAGACATTATCTCATTTACTATTCCTGATTCTAATGCACTTTCATTAAGTATTCCTCCACCTTCAAGAAGAATGCTATCCATTCCTCCCTCACCTAAATATTTCATAAGGGAATTTAGGTCAATCCTAGTGTTATTTTTATCAAAAATATTTAGTATCTTAATTTTTTTATCTAAGAGGAAATTAAGTTTTTCTCCTTTTTCAGTTGTGCTTAATTTAATATCCTCTGCCACAACCTCGCCCATATTTAAATTTTTATCTGCAATAACAAGAATTGTTTCATATCTTGAAGCTGTCTTTACTATATTTGAATCGATAGGAATTCTAAGATTGCTATCACATATTATTCTGATAGGGTGCCTTGGATTTGAGATATTTTTTGCTCTACAATTTAATAATGGATCATCAGCTAAAACCGTTCCTATTCCAACCATTATCCCCATATATTTATGTCTTATCTCCTGAACATACTCTCTTGCCAAAGCAGATGTAATCCATTTTGATTTGCCAGTTGATGTGGCTATTTTTCCATCTGCTGTCATCGCATATTTCATTAGGACATAAGGTCTTTTATTTTTTATATAATGGAAAAAAATATCATTAAGTGCGTCACATTCTTCCTTCAAAAAATCCGTTATTACTTCAATTCCTGCTTCTCTTAATATCCTGACACCTTTGCCTGAAACCTTGGGATTTGGGTCTCTTGAGCCTATGACAACCCTTTTAATCTTATTATCAATAATCGCCTCTGTGCATGGTGGCGTCTTGCCATAATGACAGCATGGTTCCAAGGTAACATAGATAGTTGAACCCTCTATAGAATCTATATTATCATCTTTCTCTAAATTATCTTTTGCTGATAATATGGCATTTCTTTCTGCATGAAGTGAGCCATATTTAAGATGAGCCCCTTCACCGATTATCTTGTCATTTTTTACTATAACAGCACCAACAAGAGGATTGGGATTAGCCCATCCAATTCCTTTTTTGGCAATTTCTATAGCCCGCCTCATATATTTTTCATCATTTTTATTTTTTGATTCATTGTCTATATTCATTGATTCGTTATCCATATTCATACTAATTACCTAAAATATTAATTATAATTTTCTTATATATCTCATATATTTTTATCTAATTAATCTAAGATAATATTAATAGATTTAATATAAATTATTATAAAAATTACTAAATAAAAATGCCCAGAGATAATCTCAGGGCATAACAATAATAATATTATTATCTTCTTCCATCCAGACTATACTGTCGGTACCGGAATCTAACCGGTTCATGCTAATCGCTAGCGGACTTTACCGCCGATCGGGAATTTCACCCTGCCCTGAAGACGCTTAATTTCTATATTTGATTTTCTTTTGTTATGATAACTTAATTAAATATTTAAATCAAGTATTATTTTATACTCCTTTTCTCGCTCTAAGCTGTCCGCAGGCTGCATCAATATCTGATCCGAGCTTTCTTCTAATAGTGACAGGTATCGAATTATTATCTAAAACTTTTTTAAAATTATAAATACTAACCTCTTTGGAAGCATTTAAATTGGTATTATCGACATCATTAAGCGGTATTAGATTCACATGACATAAGATTCCAGATAATAGCTTTGATAATTCTCTAGCATCTTCAATGCTATCATTAATTCCTCTTATCAATGCGTATTCAAATGTAACTCTTCTATGAGTCTTTAGCGTATACTTTTTACATTCATCAATAAGATCTGTAATCATATATTTATTAGCTATGGGCATTATAGTTTTTCTTATTTCATCATTAGGTGCATGAAGTGAAATTGCGAGATTTGCTTGAGGAAAATCATGAGCAAATCTATCTATATAAGGAATTATTCCACATGACGAAATTGTAATATTTCTCATCCCCAAATTATATCCTTTAGGATTATTTATAAGTCTTATAAATTTTGATAATTCCTCATAGTTATCAAAGGGTTCACCTATTCCCATGACAACTATATGATTAATTATTCCCCCTGTTAAATTATTCATTGAAAGGACTTGCCCATACATCTCGCCACTGCTCAAACCTCTAATTAAGCCATTCTTGGTTGATGCACAAAATTTACATCCCATCTTACAACCAAGCTCTGAAGAAATACATATTGTGTTTCCATAGGAATATTTCATATAAACTGATTCTATATTTTCTTCACTCAATCTATTTTCATTATTCAAAAGCTGAAATAATACCTTAATCGTTCCATCAATTGCTGACTTTTGAATTAAAATTGGAGCTGGTAATCCGATATAAAAATCGGACTCCAGCTTTTTTGAAAGTTCTTTGCTAATATTGGTCATTTTATCCCAAGAGTCAATTCCGTTAGAGATCCATTTAAATACTTGGCTTGCACGAAATTTTTTCTCACCAACTTTGGTCATATATTTTTCTAAATCTTGAATATTATAATTTAAGATATTTTCCATATGACTACGCCTTAATGACCTTTATTCCTGTCTTATGTGTGTTAAGATCGAAGATTTCTAAATCCTTTGATTCTTCAATTGAGTTAGCCAAAGTTTCTTTCATAATAAAATCCTTATTATTTAAAATAGCTTTTGTAACTTCGTCATCAGCACTATATTCAATCTCAATCTTATCCATCATCTCAAAGTCATTTTGTTTTCTTAGTTGCTGTATCTTTGAAATAAACTCTCTAACCAACCCTTCTTCAACCAGTTCAGGCGTTAGTTTTGTATCTAAAATTGTGAATAAGTTATTATCCATACCGACAACAAATCCCTCTTTTGCTGTAATTCTTATGTCTAGGAAATTTTCAGGAATGTCAAGAAGCTCATCGTCTAGCTTTATTTTTAGCTTCCCTTCTTTCGCATGATTTATAACCTCAAGAGGATCGACCTTTGTTAGAACTGAACCAAATTTTTTTACATTTTTGCCAAGTACAGGTCCTGCTTCTTTAAAATTAGGTTTAACACTGAAATTCATATACTTATCCAGATTTTTCTCAAAGATGACATTTTTTACATTGAGTTCTTCTTCAATCAGTGGAACCAAATCATATATTTTATCCTCATAAGCACCGTCAACAAGAACACTGTTTAGAGGCTGACGAACTTTTAAATTCTCATTTTCTCTAGTGCTTCTTCCGAGGTTAACCAAGCTTTTTACAAGGCTCATTCTCTCTTCTTCTTTATCTGAAATCAGAGAATCCTGCACCTCAGGGAATTTTGATAAGTGGACAGTTTCTTCGCCAGTCAGTTTGATATATATCTCATCTGAAATGAAAGGAGCAAATGGTGCAATCATCTTGACAATTCCAAGAAGTATCTCATATGTCGTAATATAAACACTCTTTTTATCTTCTGTCATTTCGTCAACATAGAACCTACGCCTTGCTCTCCTTATATACCAATTAGAAAAGTCATCAATGACAAAGTCGCTTATAGTCCTAACTGATTTCATATGGTCATACGAATCCATATTTTCTATAACTTTTTTTAGAATCTTATTATATCTTGATATTATCCATCTATCTAACAATGCTCTATTTTCATATGGAACATCGAGTGATTTGACATCAATATTATCCATGTTTGAATATAGAACGAAGAAATTATAAGTATTTTTAAGCGTGCCAAAGAATTTGCTTATTACATCCTTAACTCCTTCTTCATCAAATTTGGTAGGAGACCATGCAGGAGAACCTGAGAGCAAATACCACCTGAGAGCATCTGCTCCATATTTATCTAGCATTTCAAATGGATTAACGGTATTTCCAACATGCTTTGACATCTTCTTACCCTCTTTATCGAGGATTAAATCGTTAACAAGTACATTTTTGTATGGCGGTCTTCCCATTATAAATGTCGATATTGCCATAAGACTATAAAACCAGCCTCTTGTCTGATCTATTCCTTCACATATGAAATCTGCAGGGAAAAGTTTATCAAAACTATCTTTATTCTCAAATGGGTAATGCCACTGTGCAAAAGGCATTGAGCCTGAATCAAACCAGCAGTCAATGACTTCGCTTGTTCTCTTCATTTCCTTACCACATTCAGGACATTTTAATCTTACTTCATCAACAAATGGTCTGTGCATATCAAAGCTATCTATGTCAATATCTTCTATAGAAAGATCTTTTAATTCTTCCCTGCTACCTATACAAATTTCATTACCGCAGTCGCATTTCCATATAGGAAGAGGTGTACCCCAGTACCTCGTCCTTGATATAGCCCAGTCCTTTACCTCGCTTAACCAGTTACCAAATCTTCTATCACCAACGAAAGGCGGATACCAATTAACCTGATTGTTGTTTTCTATAAGCTGATCTCTTAATTTTGTCATCTCAATGTACCAGCCTGGATTTGCATAATATACTAGCGGTGTACCACATCTCCAGCAGTGAGGATAATTATGCTTAATTCTCTGCTTCATAAATATTTTATCATCGCCAAGATATTTAACAATTTCAACATCAAGTCCATCTTCCATTACAAATCTGCCGTCCCAAGGAGTTCCGTCTTTGAACATTCCTCTTTCATCGACATCTTGTATCATAAATGCGTCATATTTCCTTGCGACATTGTAGTCATCCTCACCAAAGGCAGGAGAAGTATGTACTATTCCTGTTCCGTCTGATGTTTCTACATGATCACCAAGAGCTATAAAAAATGCTTTTGCATCGTTAGGAACAGAGTGAAATGGCATTAGCTGTTCATATTTTTCATATTCAAATTCTCTGCCTTTTTTTACTTCAAGAATTTCATATTTTCCTTCTCCAAGAATTGTGTCTGCTAAATTCTTTGCTAATATAAATATCTTGCCTTCGTCCTTACCTTCAAGCATCTTAGCTCTAACATAATCTATTTCCGGTCCCATAACTAATAGAGTATCAGAAGGAAGGGTCCATGGAGTTGTTGTCCAAGCTAGAAAATATTCGTTATCATAACCTACTCTTTTAAATTTTATGGTAAGTGTTAGTACTGTAATCTCTTTATATCCCTGAGCTACCTCATGTGAAGCAAGCCCCGTCCCACATCTAGGGCAGTATGGCAAAATTTTATGTCCCTCATATATAAGACCTTTATCATGAAACTGTTTTAATATCCACCAAACGCTTTCGATATAATTATTGTCATAGGTAATATATGGGTCATCGAGATCTACAAGGTATCCCATCTTCTCTGTCATCTCTCTCCACATACCTGTATATTTGAAAACGCTTTCTTTGCACTTTTCATTAAATTCTTTTATTCCATATTTTTCTATATCTTTTTTGCCATTTATTCCGAGTTCTTTTTCAACTTCAATTTCAACAGGTAGTCCATGTGTGTCCCAGCCTGCCTTACGCTTAACCTGATAACCTCTCATCGTCTTATAACGGCATACGCTATCCTTGAGAGTTCTAGCCATTATATGGTGAATACCCGGCTTTCCATTGGCAGTAGGTGGTCCCTCAAAAAATATAAAGCTCGGATCATTTTCTCTTTCGGTAATGCACTTATCAAGCAAGTCGATGTTATTCCATCTTTTTATTTGCTCATCTTGTAATTCGGCTATTTTTTTATCTGATAATTTATCAAACATACCCTATGTCCCTTCAAATTATTTATTTCAAATTATTTCAAATATTTATAAAAATTTATCGTGTAATTATATAAAAATTACTATATTATTTCAAGGATTTGTGTTAAAATCCCTTAATATTAAGACAATTTAAAGACAGTTCGTAACCATCCTGTCTATAAACAAAACTAAGGGGGATTTCATGTCAAACGAATTATTATTAATTTTCACTCTTCTTGTCGAGTTCACTCTCGTGATAATCTGTCACAAATTTCTAGGTAAATATGGGCTTTATATGTGGATTGCGGTTGCAACTATTGCTCAAAATATAGAAGTCCTTATTCTGGTGAAAGCTTTCGGAATAGAGATGACTCTAGGTAATATCCTATTTGCTTCAACCTTTCTCGCAACTGATATAATAAGCGAAATATATGGAAAATCAGAATCATATAAGGCTGTAAAAATAGGAATTGTTACCTCAATTATTTTTATAATGATTTCATCATCTTGGTTAGCATACGCGCCGTCTCCTAATGACTTCGCCTTTGGATCTATAAAAAGCATTTTTTCATATACTCCAAGGCTTATGCTTGCAAGCATCTCGGTATATATTGTTGTTCAATTTCTTGATGTTTGGCTATATCACAGATGGTGGCAATTTACCACAAATAGATTTGGCGATAAGAAAAAATACCTATGGATAAGAAATAATGGTTCGACGCTTTTTTCACAGCTTCTAAATACGATCTTATTTAATATCTTTGCCTTCATTGGAACTTATCCGGCTAAAACGCTCGTTTCAATAATTATTTCGTCATATCTGGTTTTTGTTATAACAAGCTTAGCTGATACTCCTTTCATCTACCTATGCAGGAAATGGGCAACCTCACCAGATAAGACTGATTAATAATATTATCTAGAACCTAATTTAGCATAGACAGTATCAATATTATATTTATAATACAAATTTAAAATATGTTTAACCTTATTAATGGCTATTTTGTCTTTTAATCTTATGGCAAGCTCATAATTCTTGATGCTGTCAAAATTAAAATCAGCTGAAGAAATATATAATCTCTCATCTTCTTTTTGCCCGAATAAATATATATTCATTTCATCGTCAAATTGTCCTATAATTTCTTTGAAATGGATATTTTTATATTCTTTTATATTTAATTCATTAAGAAGGTTCGCTCCGCTCGTAATAATTTTGATCTGTACACCAGCATCAGCAGCCATAATTAGATATTTAATTATTTCAATATTTGTAAGATTTTTTACCTTAATAAATATCCTGCCCTTGCTTCCCTTCCTTTTTTCATTATCTATAAGCTTAATGATACTATCGAAAAAATCATCTCCTGATAATATGACGGAATATTCATCATTTTTTTTATGATTATTAAAATTTAGATCTACTCCGCTAAGATAATCAAAATAAGATGCAAGCTCTTTAGATAATTTTCTATCACCACTTAAAAATGATAGGTTTACCTTATTATTATCTTCATTATTTAAAAATATACTCCCCGTTGAAAAGTATGTAATTGTCCTTAGCTCCTCCGATTTATCGTCTGTATAAAGGAGTTGATAATAATTAAAATTAATATTACTTTTAGTAGATGAATAATAAATATTCGCTCCTAAATTTTCCATCTTAATAATTTCAGGAATTATTTTTTCAACGCATATTCCCTCTTTTAATTCAGCCATGAGATTAACTCTGACGCCTATTTTTAAGGCATTTTCTACTGCAAACACAAAATTATCATCTATATCATTAGTAGTTCCTCTTATCTCTATTAAATTATGATTCTCTGCTATATCTATCAAAAGCTTCGATGAAATATCTGAGGGTTCAAATGGAATCAAGGATATAATCTCATTATTTTTTAATATCTCTTCTATCTTCAAGAATGGAATATGCGATGATTTTTTAATAATTTTAGGATAGGTTAATTCATGAGTTTGCTCATCATTTAAAATGTTTTCTAGTTTATTAACATATTTAAATGATACTCCACTTAGCGATTCAAAAATTTGCACCTTATCGATAGTAAGTTTTTTAGACAAAAATGATTTAAAATTATTTGAAATCCTCCCACTTATTTCTAGCTTTATTGGTAAATTTTTATCTAAGCTTTTAGTTAGAGAAAATATTATAGCCTCTTCTGCATCATAAGGAATTGCAAGCGTGTTAATGTGAGAGAGCAGAATATCTTCAATCATTATATATTTTATTCCCTCGCTTCTGGTATATATAATGTCCTGATCCATTGGAATTTCTGCAATTAAATATTTATGCGAATCTTCATTATTAGCTCTTAATATTGCAGTTATATAACTAACTTCGCTTTTTATAAATGGTAGGTCATCATTTTCATCAAGTATAAAAATATTTAGCTCAGGAAGTATTTTCCCATAAAATAAATTATGAATATATGATTTTAAACCATCTTCAATATCCCTTATTCGCTGATGAATGATGTTTTTATCCCTAAGTGCTTCTGTAATTTTTTGAAAATATCTATCCCTCTTTATATTTAATTTTCTTAAATACTCTAATTGTATTGAAAAAGTATCTGAATTTTTTGCATATATAAATATCTGCTCCTGAGAAGAAAGAAAATTATTAAGTTTATCTGTAAAAATTGCTATATATTTAAGGCGTTCAAAAATAGGTACTTCATCTTGATTTGCTTTTTCAAGATATTTTTCAATATATCTAAGTCTAGCCATAAAAACCTTGTTATTGTTCATACTAACCATATCTGCCTCATCAATTGAATTTATAAGCATTTTGTGCTAGAATACAGCGTATATTTTCTTATATTATAATATCAAATTAATATATTTATTTAAAGCTAAAAAGAGGTATGAACTAATATGAATAAGACATATAAAATATCATCAACAATCCTATCTTTGGCAACTGTAGCCGTAGGAGCAGTACTTTTGATAGACCCTGAAATTTCATTAAAACTCATATGTTATGCTGTTGCTATTGCAGTTTTAGCATATTCATCATCTAAATTTGTAGAGTATTTTACAACTAAAAATGAACGAGGAGGTAGATCAACTCTTACCCTTATATCTGCTGTCTTTTCATCTCTACTTGGTCTATTCCTAATGCTAAGACCAACGACAATTTCTCAAATCATACCTATAATTCTTGGATTGTTCATCATTGCTAATGGTTTATTAATTCTTGGGCTTGGTGTTGTATATAGATTATTCCTTCCTAAGCATGGAATGGTCTCAATTATCTTCGGCCTAATCTGTATAATACTCGGCTTATTATGCACTTTATACAGCTTTGAAACACAATTCATACTAATTCAGTTCATAGGCATTTCACTAGTTGTGAGCGGTGTTACAGGTTCAATTAATAATATCTTTGTAATAAAGGCAGCTAATGAAAAATCTAAGGCAACTGATGTGGAATTTACAACAGAAAAGGTATCCCCATCAGAAGTAAATGAAGATACCAATTTGATAGAAGAAAATGAAGATGTTATTGATGTAGAAGATGTTGAGACTAATTAGTTTCAACATCTTTTTTAATATTTATATTAATATTTTTCTATTTTTTTATCTCTATATATTTGATTTTTTCTTTTTATATTTAATTATAATAATACTTTTTCTTACTTTTTCTAAAATATACAAAGAGCATTATAGCTCCCGTTATTATCCAAGTTATTGGATATATGTTCATCAGTACTTCAAAGCTTTGTACTTTGCTAAAGACTAGATATACCCAAGCCACTCTGGTAACACAGGTACCGAAAATTGTGACAAGTGCGGGCGTCATAGAATATCCAAATCCCCTCATGCTTGCAGCACTTATCTCATATGAAGATGCTAACCACTGAAAAATTAACACATGGAACATTCTTATGCTAGCATATCTAATTACCTCTTCCTCGGTAGTAAAGAGAAGTAATAGATTATTTCTAAATAATAATATAAGAATATTTAATGTTGCACAAAGTATTACAGATGAAATCATCGTATAAAGAAAAACTTTTTTACATCTATCATATCTTCCTGCACCATAATTTTGACCGATAAATGTCGTTGCAGTCTGTGCAAAAGCATTTATTGCGAAAAAGCAGATAAATTCAAATATAGTACCAGCAGATGAACCTGCAATTACATCTTTTCCTAGCGTATTTATTCCGCTTTGAAGTATGGTATTAGATAGTGAAAATACCATTCCCTGAATGCCGGCGGGTATTCCTATCCTTATAATATTGATTAGAATATTTTTGTCTATTGAAAGTTTTTTAAAATTTAATTTAATACTACCCTTTTCATTAATTAAAATCTTAATTATTATAATCGCACTTATTACATTAGCTGTGATTGTTGCAATGGCAACTCCATCAACGCTTCTATTAAATCCGAGTACTAAGGTAATATTAAGTATAACATTTAAAATGCCGGTGAATATTAAAATATAAAGAGGTCTTTTGCTATCTCCCTTACTTCTTAATATTGATGCAGCAAAATTATATAAGAGCATAAAAGGAGATCCTAATAATAAAAGTCTTAAATATAGCAAAGCTTCCGGCATAACTGTGCTTGGGACATTAACCATTTTCAAGAGAGGTCCTGCAAGTATTTCACCGATTCCCATCATGCAAAAACCCGCTATTATAGAAAATAAAATCGCTGTGTGAACGGATTTTTCTATTCGCTCATCATCGCCAGCTCCAATTGCATTAGCAATAACAACATTTGCTCCTAATGCAGTGCCCATAAATAAAGAGCCTATCAAGTGAACTATAGGAGCATTGCTACCAACTGCAGCAAGTGCCGTGCTATTAGCAAATTTACCAACAACAGCAGTATCTGCAGCATTAAAAAGCTGCTGCAGGATTCCTGTAGCAGCAAGCGGTAATGCGAAGACAATTATCTTGCTCAATAATGGCCCGCTGAGCATATCTATATCATTTTTTTTATAAAGATCTTTATTCAATAAATATACGCTTTCTTATTATTAATTAAGCCTTTTATGCATTACTGGCTTAATGAACCAAAGTCAACCTTAACATTCTGACGCTCTGCCTCATCTGTAACTTCAAACATAGGCTTCTTTGTAAAACCGAAAATATTTGCAACTATGTTAGATGGGAATGTTTCTACGCAGATATTATATTTTTTAACAACAGCATTATAATATTTTCTAGAATTTGCAATATCTGCTTCAATGACCTGCAACTGACCCATTAGTTCCTGAAAATTTGTATTAGCTTTAAGATCTGGATAAGCCTCTGCTACTGCAAATAAGGTTTTAAGTGTAGATGAGATTTGATTTTCTCCATTTACTCTTTCCTCTGTATCACTTGCATTGCTTACTGCACTTCTTGCCTTAACAATATTTTCTAATACTTCTTTTTCGTGGATAGCATATCCTTTGACTGTTTCAACCAGATTTGGCAAAAGATCAAATCTCTTTTTGAGATATACATCCATAGTTGCAAATGCTTCTTCAACATCATTTCTTAAGCGAACAAATTTGTTGTAAATTGAAAGAAACATAAGTCCGATAATGATAACGACAGCAATTATAATTACTAAAATCATTTTCGTGTCCTCCTTTTAATTAATTATATTGATAAATTAAAATTTAATAAAGCTCTAAATTACCATGCTCCGCCGCCTCCGCCGCCGAAGCCTCCGCCTGTAAATCCACCTCCAGAGAAGCCTCCGCCACCGGAGAAGAATCCACCTCCACTATCGCTGTCAGTGACATTCATAGAACCTATCATGTCATGCGAAATACTATCAACCATAGAGGTTAAAACAGCTGTATTATATAAGTTCTGAGCAGCTAGGCCGTCTGCAGTCTCATACCATTCAGGATTTTCATCCTTTATAATATCATCAAACTTGCTTGCCCATTTTTTAGTAAGCCCAAATATATATGCGTAAGGAAGTATATTATAAAAATAATTAGGATCATCATCTATTAACTCTTCAAGCTTTGAAATCTCAGCATTGGCAATAAAGTTCTTAAATCCTAGAATCCTGCCGAGCAGTCTTGCATTTTCGTCAGTTCTGCTTCTCATTCCACATATAAAAATCGGAGCAATTAATAAGAATATTATATAAACAAGCCATACCTTAGGATCATTTATTGAATAGTTGCGAGCACAGGTATAATAACTTAGCCACAAGGCAACTAATATATATGGAATTGTAAAAATAAAAATCTTAAATAAGGCAGAACTCTTTTTGCCTGAATATTTATGATAATAAGCATTTATAAGTACATATAAAGGAATTGTTGCAACTGAAGCATAGACGAGAGCAAATATAATATCAAATATTATTACTGATAAGCTCGTGCTATCCAGTCCCATATAAAATCTGAATGTCAAAAATACAATCATATTTCCAATGAAAAATATTGTCTTTGAAAAGCTGTCTGCTTTTTTCGATTTCTTTGAGAAAATTTTATTTTGTCCTGTAAATTCCGCCTCTACAGCACCTTCAATATCAGTTAATTTTTCTCCTATGCCAGTTCCTATATTATCTTTCGTCACTGTCTTATCTTTGTTAACTTCTCCCTTTGATGCCTTATCTCCAAAAATTCCGTCAAAGAAAAGCTGTGCTGATTTTTTTTCATTTTTAGGATAGTCTTTAAGTATAAATTTAAAATTATCCTTTCCTGTTTGTTTAATATTAATAAATCCTTTATTTGCAAGATAGAATAAAGTTGATGAAATATCATTCTTATCTACTATTCCATCGATCACATATCCCAGCTCCATCGGCGGAAGGCCTTCTGGCGGATTAAATTCTACAACATTTGTTACCCTTGGATTTCTACCCCATGTCAACCTTAATATTATTATAAGTATTGAAAAAATTGATAATAATGATATGGTTATAAGTCCCTTTGATTTAGCTCCTTGCCAGTATCCGCTCGGCAATTCACTCCCAATTGAAACTCCTACATTGCTCGGTAAATTTTCAGCATAAAAGTGAATGGTATGATTTTCCTCATCTATTTGAACTTCTCCATATTGAAGCTCTTTATTTCCGCTTGATTTATATTTCCCTGAGTAGACCTTGATTTTATCCATAGGCATATCTTCTGGAAGTTTTATATTAGCAGTCACGCTTCCAATTGATGTTGACCATCCAGTTGGCAAAATATCAAGATAAAGATAATCTTTTTTACCTTGAGAATAACCAGCTATCTTATATTTTATAATATAACTCTCTTTTCCCTCTACAAGCTTATCAGGATCTCCTATCCTTATTACCTTATTATTTTCTTTATTTAATATAGTAAAATAATGATGATTCCCAACAATTATATTCTTAATGTCATATTTGCTACTAATTGGAATATTCCTATAAATCCCATGGCTAGGAGAGGTAAAATCTACATCTATCATTTCCTTAAAATTAAAGGAATTATCCTTGTTTATTTCTACATCAACATTAAATCTATCAGTGTTATATGTAGGTGCATCAGCATTAATACATGCCGAATTTAAAGTGATTAAAAGAAATGAAAATATCAAAATAATCAAAAATGGTTTTATCTTGTTTTTATAATTTTTAAAAATAATCATTTTCATTTCTTTCCTCCTTTTACTTCTACTTATGCAATTTTATTTTGGATAATCTTCAGCTATTTGTATTTATTATTCTTTGATTAAATCTTTTCTTGTCAAATTAATTCTATTTTGATTATCTATCTCTGTAACCTTTACTTCGATTTTATCTCCAATGTTTAATACATCTTCAACCTTATCTATCCTATGATTTGAAATCTTTGATATATGCAAAAGCCCTTCTTTGTCAGGCAGAATTTCTATAAAGGCACCAAAGTTCATTATCCTCTTAACTTCACCTTCATATACCTTTCCTACTTCAACATCGGCAGTTAGGTAATCTATCATATGCCTTGCTTTTTCAGCACCTTCCTGATTCTCGCTGTAAATCATTATCAAGCCTACATCATCATCTGAAATATCAACCTTGCATCCGGTCTCTTCAACGATTTTATTGACATTTTTACCGCCAGGTCCAATTACAAGTCTTACCTTATCAGGGTGAACCCTCATTGAAATACATCTTGGTGCATACCTCGACAATTCTTTCCTTGGTTCAGGTATCTCCTCAAGCATATTTTCTAAAATATGAGATCTTCCTTCCTTGGCTTGAATTAAAGCCTTTTCCAAGATTTCTCTAGAAAGACCATGAACTTTAATATCCATTTGCATTGCAGTTACACCGTCTGGTGTACCAGTCACCTTGAAGTCCATATCCCCAAGGAAATCCTCCATGCCTTGAATATCGCTAAGAATTGCATAATCGCTACTACCATCTTCATTTACTCTTTCGATGAGACCCATCGCGATTCCAGAAACCGGTTTTTTGATAGGAATACCGGCGTCCATAAGTGCGAGCGTTGAACCACAGGTCGAAGCCATTGAAGATGAGCCATTTGATGAAAGTACCTCAGAAACAACTCTTATAGCGTAAGGGAATTCTTCTTCCGTTGGTATTACAGGTAACAATGCTCTTTCTGCAAGTGCTCCATGTCCTATCTCCCTTCTTCCAGGCGAACGAGGAGATTTTGGCTCTCCAGTTGAATACCCTGGGAAATTATACTGATGCATATACCTCTTTGTAGGTCTATCAACATCAATGCTATCAAGGTATTGTTTCTCACTTAATGGTGCAATCGTTGCAACGGTGAGTGCCTGTGTCTGTCCTCTTTTAAATAAACCTGATCCATGAGCCCTTGGAAGCAGTCCTGTTTCTGACCAAAGAGGTCTGATTTCCTTTAACTCTCTATCATCAGGTCTCTTTCCCTCATCTAAAATCATCCTGCGAACTTCTTCTTTTTTTATCGCATAGATAACATCCTTAACCTCAGCTTCTCTATCAGGAAACTCTGCTTCAAAATGATTAACCGCATCTTCAGATACCTTATCCATGTTTAGAAGTCTTTCCTGTTTATCAAAGGTTTTTATTGCTGAAATCATCTTTTCTGTAGAATATTCTCTTACCGCTTTTTCTATATCATCTCCTGGCTTAAATACTTTGAATTCAGCTTTTTCTTTTCCTACCTCTTTCGTCACATCTTTGATAAATTTACATATGCCTTTTATCTCTTCATGTGCAAACATAATGGCATCGAGCATCTCCATCTCTGGAACCTCTTTCGCTCCTGCTTCTACCATCATTATCGCTTCTTCTGTTCCTGCAACCGTAAGATCTATGTCTGATTCAGCTCTTTGTTCTGTCGCAGGATTTATGATAAATTCTCCATTAATTCTTCCTACCTTAACTGAGCCGGTAGGTCCATCCCAAGGAATGTCAGAAATGGATAATGCTACAGAAGACCCTATCATTGCAGCCATCTCAGGTGAACAATCGTGGTCTACGCTCATAACTGTAGCTATTACTGATACATCATTTCTATATCCCTTTGGGAAAAGAGGTCTTAAAGGTCTATCCATCAATCTTGATGTTAGCGTTCCATGCTCTCCAGGTCTTCCCTCTCTTCTTATATATCCGCCCGGTATCTTTCCAACTGCATACATTTTTTCCTCATAATTACAACTTAGAGGGAAAAAATCTACATCCTGTTTTGCTTCTTTTGACGCTACAGCTGTGCAAAGAACCGCAGTATCTCCATACTTAACCATAACAGCACCATTTGCTTGCTCAGCATATTTACCAATTTCAAGCTGAAGCAGTCTTCCTGCAAGTGGATACTTAAATACCTTATAATCTGTAAATCTTCCCATTGAATTAACAACTCCTTCCTGTTAATTGTATTACCTTATAAAAATATAAAACGAGCGGGAAAAATCCCGCTCAAAATTTCGATTATTATTTTCTGAGTCCGAGGCGAGCTATCAGTGTTCTATATCTCTCGATGTCAGTGTCTTTCAAATATCTAAGCATATTTCTTCTCTGTCCAACCATCTTGAGCAAGCCTCTTCTTGAGTGATTGTCCTTAGGGTGTGACTTGAAGTGCTCATTCAAATCATTAATCCTATATGTAAGAATTGCAATCTGTACTTCAGGAGAACCTGTATCGCCTTCCTTAATAGCATATTCTTTCATAATTTCTGCTTTTTTTTCTTTAGTTAACATTTTAAACCTCCTATAAATCATCTTACACTCTATGTGTATTTAATTCACCAAAACATCGCAATAGCTGGAGTAGCAAGTTGCTGAAGTCAAGGTATGTAATTTTTGTCTTTGTAAGTCTACCATAAAAAAAAGGGCTTGTCTATACTTTTAAGCCTTGACAAGCCCTCATTTATAGTATTATTTTAATGTTCTATGAGTGCACTAGTAGTGAATAAAGCCATATATGTAACTGCTATTTATATTATATGTATTCCTCTTTACCTCTCCATGATACGAAGTACCTGTATTTCCCTCTACAGTCGTTATAGTATTACCTCTAACAGATTCAACGAAACCTATATGAGAGCCTGTAGAACCAGCAGAATAACGGAATATTATTATATCTCCAGGGGATGGATTCTTTGTCCATAGATTATTTCTGTTACCCCATGCTGTATATGAAGGTACATAAGCCTTATTAGAAACTCCCCTTAGTCTCTCAGCTTGACCTGCTCTATCAAAACACCATTTTACAAAGCAAGCACACCAAGGAGTGCTATCTCCATTGCTATAAGCATATGAACTTCCAAACACGCTCTCCCAATACTTTTTCCCGATCTTAGTTCCAATTTCATTTTTTGCAATTTCGAGAATGTTGCTTTGACTATTAACTGTTTCATCATATTCTTCTTTTGATATATTTTCACAGCTATTGTTAAAATAATAAATTGTACCACTGATGTTCAATGATTCATTTTTTGCAAAAGCTCCACTATTTTTTGCGTAATACCATTTACTATTTTCCTTATACCATCTGCTGCATATCAGTTTACCTTGATCATCCGCAAAATACCAATTGTTATTTACACTCTTCCAGCCATTTTTTAGTATATGACCATCTTCATCTGTTACATATTTACTATCATTATATGAAAACTCGCCTATATACATCCTGCCATTTTTATTAAATGCAAATTCTGAACCGTCAATTTTATAAAAGCCATCGGCATATAGGGTTCTATCTGATTTTACACAATACCATGCCTCGTTTACTTTATTCCAACCATTTTTTAGTATATGACCATCTTCGTCCGTTGCATATTTACTATTATTATATATAAATTCTCCTATATGCATCCTTCCGTTTTTATCAAATGCAAATTCTGCACCGTCAATTTTGTGAAAACCGTCAGCATATAATGCACCATCATTTTTTGCACAGTACCATGTTTTGTTTATCTTTTTCCAGCCGTTCTTTTGTATATATCCATATTCATTTGTTACATATTTATTACCATTATATGTAAATTCTCCTAAAAACATTCTGCCATTTTTATCAAACGCAAACTCAGCAACATCAATTTTATAAAAGCCGTCAGCATATAATGAACCATCTTTTTTTGCATAGTACCATGTTTTATTTATCTTATTCCAGCCGTTCTTCCATATATCTCCTCTTTCATTCGTTATATATTTATTATCATTATATGTAAACTCTCCTAAAAACATTTTGCCATTCTTATCAAATGCAAATTCTTCCGATCCTATTTTATGAAAACCATTCGAATATAATTTTCCATCTTTTTGTGCAAAATACCATGCCTTATTTATATAATTCCAACCATTATTTGCAATTTCACCATCTTTTTTTGCTATATAATTATTCCCATTTTGATAAAATATTCCTCTTTGCATTGCACCATAACTATCAAATCCATATATTTTATCCCCAATTTTTTTTACAGTATTAGAGTATAAGACACCATTGTTTTGAGCATAATATCTTTTTCCGCTAATATTTTTCCAACCAGATTTAAATATTGATCCGCTTTTATTTGCGAAATAATAATCACCATTAATATTGAAAAGTCCAGTGCACATACTTCCTGATTTATTAAATCCATAGTGATTTCCATCTATTAGAGCAACACTATTGGCATATAATCTACCATCTGTTTTTGCAAAATACCATTTATTATTTATATATTTCCATCCATTATTTTGAATATATCCTTTTTCATTTGTTACATATCTATAATCATTATATGCAAATTCTCCTAAGTACATCTTGCCATTTTTATCAAATGCAAATTTTTCGTTTCCTATTTTATATAAACCATCTGAATACAATTCACCATTTGATTTAGCATAATACCAATAATTATCTATGTATTTCCAACAATTACTTAATATTTCTCCATCTTTATTTGCTATATAATTATTTCCATTATTAGAAAACTTCCCTGTATACATAACACCATAATAATCAAACCCGTACATTTTATTATTAATCTTAATTATGGAATCGGTGTAAAGTTCACCATTTGATTTTGCATAATACCAATTTTTATTAAAATATTTCCATCTTGACTTAATTATATGTCCATATTCATCAGTAATATAATAATTACCATTAAAGTTGAACATATCCATATACATAATTCCTGATTTATCAAACGCATAATCATTTCCGTCAATCGTAACTATAGTATTTGTATAAAGGGTTCCATCAGCTTTAGCATAATACCAATTGCTTCCATCTAGAATCCAACAGCTATATTGTTTATTTCCTGAGGAATAAAAATATAAATTATTATTTTCATACTTAATGCCATTATTTGATGTAGAAGCATAATTAGTATCAATATTTTGGTTAGATTCAGAGTGGATATATCCGAAAGAAAAAATATTTTTATACATAGAAAATGTAAAAATATGTAAACTTGCAACTAAAAGCACTATAAATAAAATATTTACTAACTTTATATTGATAGATTTAAATAAGCTAAGCATTTTCATAAAAATAACCCCCAAATGACTTATTGCTTTTCTTTAAAATATTAAATTAATTTTGATAATTCTATCATTTAAAGGAGAAAAATCATTTTTTTACAGATATTTTTATATAAAAAATGAAGAATATGTATTTTTATTACATAAATTCTTCATCTTTTACACATTTTTTATTGTAAACATACCAATATTTAGTTTTTTTACTCTGAGCGTTCATTCCACCATATTTCAGCCTCATGAGCATCAATATTAATCTGTTCTATCAGTTCGTTTATATCGTCAAATTTTCTTTCTGCTCTTTTCCAGTGATAAAATTCAACCTTTATTCTTTTATCATAAATATTTTTATCTAATCCAAACATATTTGTTTCTATAGATTTTGCATAATTACCTATTGTAGGCTTCACACCTATATTGCTTATGCTATTATATACTTCTCCATCAACTTCTGTTTTAGTATAATATACGCCATTTGGAGGAACAATTCTTTCTGCTTCGAGTTTTATATTGGCAGTTGGCATATCAAAAGTTCTTCCCAGACTATTTCCATGCGTTACTATTCCGCTAATCCTATATGGGTGACCGAGGAGTTTCGCTGATTTCTTCATATTCCCCGACTCAATATTTTTTCTTATTAAGCTAGAGCTAACGACTTCTCCATCAATCGTAACGGGATTATGAATATATGTATTAAATCCAAGCTCTTTACCCTTGCCTATCAAAGTCCTCGTATTCCCGCTTCCCTTTGCTCCAAATGTATAATTAAATCCACAGACCACACCTTTAGCATTTAATTTTTCTATAAGAGTTTTATTGATAAAATCATCGGCTGATGTGTTCATAACCTTTTCATCAAATGGAATAGATATAATATAATCTATGCCTAGTGATTCTATATATTCATACTTCTCCTGATTGCTACTTATGAATCTAACAGGCGGAAATACTCCAATCTTATTATTTATTCTTGCCAAGACATTCTTGGGGTGATTTGAAAATGTATAGCATAGCGATTTTATGCCCATTTCTTTAGCAACTTTTACGGATGTTTTTATAAGCTCTTGGTGACCTATGTGCACACCGTCGAAATTTCCAAGTGCAACTACTGCCTGCTCTCCTATGTTAAATTCATCTATTGAATTAAATATCATCATATCCTATAATCACCTTTTTAGCCTTTAATGCAGAATTATCATCTATTTTACCTATGCCGAGAAAAGTATCATCATTAAATATTTTATAAGAAAACATATTATCACCTACTTCATAATAATATTCTCTTTTAGGCTCTTTTATAATTTCATATTTATCTTTATCAATAAAATTCCCATTTATAAATTTTATTATTTCTTCTTCATCAATCAAAACACTACCTAGATTAACCAAGGCCTTATCTGGCGAATCTAAAATAGATTTGAATTCATCAATGCTTAGAGAGCTTATCTCATCAATTTTCATCGCATCTTTAAGCGAAAAAATACCATTTGAAATGCGTCTTAAATCTTTCATTACCGCCCCTGTACCAAGTTCTCTTCCAATGTCGTCACATATTGTTCTTATATAAGTTCCCTTGGAACATGATACTTCAAATTCTATCTCTCCATGATTTAAATCTATATTAGTAATAATAATATCCTTTATATATATTCTTCTTTTTTTAATAGATGAATCTATTTCAATTCCCCTTCTTGCATATTCATATAAAGGTTTTCCATTATATTTTAATGCTGAATACCTCGGTGGTATCTGCTCTATTACTCCCTTATATCTATCAAAAGCATTTCTTATATCTAAAATTTTGATATTTGAATAATCAGTCTGAGATAATATTTCCCCTGTTATATCAAGGGTGTCGCTCGTTTTGCCAAGCTCCATTGTGCATTGATAAGTTTTTATATCTCCATCAAAATATTCAATAATCCTTGTAGCTTTACCAATGCAAATAGTCAAAAGTCCTGTTGCCATCGGATCTAGCGTTCCCGTGTGACCAATCTTTTCTCTTATCCCATGTTTTTTTAGAGTGTTTTTTAACTTGCTAAGCACATCTTGTGATGTCCAGCCCTTTTCCTTGTCAATATTAATAATTCCATTCATATTTTTATATGTTTATAGCCTTTTTTAAATCATCTACAAAAATATATGGGGCATCATAAGGAAGGACATCTAAATTGAATCCTGAAGCTCTCTCATGACCTCCGCCGCCGTATTTTTTAGCTATTTTAGATACATCAGTATAATTCTTAGATCTAAGGCTGACCTTGGTTTTATCACCCATGTCTTGCTTGCATACTGCAGCAATTTCAACTCCTTCTATTGTCATAAGTTTATTTATAAATCTGTCTGTCTCGCTCATATCCGTATTTGTTTCTATTAACATCTTATTTGTAATAAAAGCTATAACAATCTTTCCATCTTCATATGTCATCATGCTGTCTATTACTAATTTTTCTAATTGAATAGAGTTTAAAGACTCTCTATTATAAATTAAATTGCTAACCGGCTTGGAATTAAAACCACTGACATCATATAATTCCATTGCTATCTTATGCGTGAGTGCCGTAGTATTGGAGTGCTGAAAATTCCCCGTATCAGTCGTTATAGCGGTGAATATTGAATCAGCAATAAATTTATTCATACTAACCCCTAGTTCTTTAATGAGGTTATAAACAAGTTCGCCAGTCGCCGCTGCTTTAGGTTCAATTACTTCATAATCTGTTTTAAAATTAAGATTATCCGTTAGATGATGATCTATTACTATTTTTATATTGCCTCTTTCAAATGATGAATAACGATTTATTATTCTATTCTTATCACTGCAATCAAGCATAATTGATATATAATCTTTACCTTTAAAAATATCTTTGTCAGTTGTCGACATATTTTTGTCTAAAAAGTCAAGATTATGAGGAAAAGCTTCTTCTACCAATACCCAAGCTTCTTTATTCATTAATCTAAGCGCTTCTGCCAACGCTACTGACGAACCAAGTGCGTCGCCATCTGGGTGAAGATGAGGAAAGATGAGAAAACAGTCTTGTTCACTCATCTTTTTTGATATTTCTGAAAATAAATTTATATTTTCCATTAATTAAATTCTTCCTTTCTCTCGGGATTATTTATGCCCTCAAGTAGCTCATCTATATGTCTTCCATAGTCTTCAGATTTATCGATTTTAAATATAAGTTCAGGTGCATGATGCAATCTATAATCTTTAGAAATTTTATTTCTGAAAATTCCATTTGCTCTATTAAACCCATCTAAAACTTCTTCATAAACTTTTTCCCTGTCTTCTCCATCTAAAACGAAAGGAACGACATATATATATGCGTAACTATTGTCATTTGTTACATCTACTCCGGAAACAGTTATTATGCGATTTTTTAGCCTTGGTTCTTTAATACCATTAACTAATAGCTCGCTTATGGTTTTTTTTATTTCTTCGGAAAGTCTCCCTTGTCTGTAGTTTTTAGCCATTTACCTACCTTTTTATTTTTTCTTATTTTATTATTATTTTTTTTATTTTCAAACTTCTTTTTACTTATCTATTATTTTTTTAAAATTTTAATTTCTTTCAACCTCGACCATGTGGAAACATTCCATTACATCGCCAATTTTTATATCATTATAATCTTCAATGCCAATACCACATTCATATCCTTGCATTACTTCCTTGACATTGTCTTTAAATCTTCTAAGCGAAGAAATTGTACCCTCGTGAATAACAATTCCATCTCTTACAAGCCTTATCTCTGCACTTCTTCTAATCTTGCCCTCAGTAACATATCCTCCAGCAACTGTTCCAAGATTAGGTACCTTAAATGTATCTCTAACTTCAACCTTGCCAAGTACCTCTTCCTTAAATTCAGGATCAAGCAAGCCTTTCATAGCAGCCTCAACATCATCTATGATGTCATAAATTACCCTATATGTTCTAATTTCAATATCCGCCTTAGCTGCCTCTGTTGTTACTGTTGTCGTAGGTCTTACATTAAATCCGATAATAACTGCATTAGAAGTTTCTGCAAGCATAACATCAGATTCTGTTATTGTTCCTACTCCGCTATGTATAACATTAACCTTAACATCATCAGTATTTAATTTTTCAAGAGAGCTGATTATAGCTCCTACTGAACCCTGTACATCTCCCTTTATTACAAGATTTAGTTCCTTTGTTTCTCCCTCTTTTATCTGATTGAAAAGCTTTTCTAAAGTTGTGCTTGAATTCTTTGCAAGAACTTCTTCTCTCATCTTTTGAGCTCTATTTTCTGCAATGTCCCTAGCCGTCTTATCATCTTTTACTGCATTAAAGGCATCTCCAGCCATAGGAACATCATTTAATCCTAGAATTTCTACAGGTGTAGCAGGTAAAGCTTTCTTTATCTGCCTACCCTTGAAATCAGTCATCTTTCTAATTCTTCCGTAAGTTGTTCCTGCAACTATGCTTTGACCAGTATTTAATGTACCATTCATTACTAGAAGTGTTGCAACCGGACCTTTTGATTTATCAAGTCTTGCTTCAATTACATTTCCAAGTGCAAGTCTATTAGGGTTAGCCTTTAGCTCAAGTATTTCAGCTTGAAGAAGGATCATCTCAAGCAATTCCTTGATACCTTTACCAGTTTTTGCAGAAACATTCGCACTGATTACATCTCCGCCCCAGTCCTCTACTAAAATTCCATTGTCTGCAAGATCTTTTTTAACCTTATCAGGATTTGCTCCCGGTTTGTCTATCTTATTAATCGCAACAATGATAGGAACATTAGCTGCCCTAGCATGACTTATTGATTCGATAGTCTGAGGTTTAACACTGTCATCTGCTGCAACGACAAGAATTGCAATATCTGTAATTTGAGCACCTCTTGCACGCATTGTTGTAAACGCCTCGTGACCTGGTGTGTCAAGACATACAACTTTCTTGCCATCTATTTCTATTTCAGATGCACCAATATGCTGGGTAATACCACCTGATTCTTCCGCTGTGACATTCGTATTTCTAATTGCATCTAAAAGCGATGTCTTACCATGGTCTACATGACCCATTACTGTTATTACAGGTGCTCTATACTCGAGTTCACTCTCTCTATCATCATGTAAATCAAGACCATCTTCTTCTATCTCTGGTTCTTCCTCTGTAACAACAATATTAACACCGATTTCTTCTGCCAAAAGCTCGACTATATCTTTATCAAGAGTTTGGTTAATCGTCGCCATAATTCCAAGTTTCATAAGTTCCATAATAATCTTAGAAGTAGAAATTTCAGCTTGTTCAGATAAGCCTGCGACAGTTATAGGAACAGTTATTGCTATGCTTCCCTCAGGTAGTAACTCTTCTATTGGTGTTTCTATTACTTCTTCAACCTTAGGCTTGTTTTTCTTCTTCCTTGTTTTCTTTTCTAAAGACCTCTCATCGAAGTAGTTGTTATTATTCCTTCTATCATTATCCTTTTTGATGCGTTTTTTTCTTTCTCTTTCTCCATCATTATCATTTTTGAAAAATTTCTTGCTCTTTCCCCTTGATGGTCTAGAATCAGAAGAAATCCTTCCTATATCTGGACTATCAGAGCGGTGTTTTTCATTACTTGATTTGCTTTTTCTCTTGCGTCCATCATCTTTAAAATCTTTTTGTTTTTTATCTAGATTCTTTTCAGGCTGATTTTCATTCCTTGCTTTAACTTTTTTAATATTCTGTTTTTTATCAGTCTTTTTATCCTTCTTTTCTTCTACGCTTTTATCTTTTTGTGTAAGATTTTGAGAATTATTTCGAGATGCGTCAAATACCTTTTTAAAACGCATAGGTTTATTAGGAGCGTTGACATAATCTTCTTTAGGATTTTCTTTTTTATTCTCTTTTTCTATAGGCTTTTCTTCTTTTCCTAAATCTTCTTTACTTGAATCTTCCTCGCTTGTTTTTTCACTATCTATTTTTGCATGAGATTTTTTAAGCTCAGATGTTTCCTCTGGCTTAACCTCTTTTTTCTCTATTTTATCTACTTTCTTTACTTTTTCTACTTTCTCTACTTTTTCTTTTTCCTCTGCCTTTTCTGTCTTTTTAACTGGTTTTTCGAGTTTTTCCAGAGGTTTATCATTCTTTTCTATAGCTTTTTCATCTTTTACCTGAGTTTCTTCAAGTTTATCTATAGGCTTTTCAGGAGTCTCTACTTTTTTCTTAGGTTTTGGTTTTGAATTAGGTGCCGCCTTTAATGGTACTGCCTTAATCTTCGGTTTATTATCTTTTTCAGATTTTAAGGAAGATTTTCCATGCAAAAGATTCATTGTGCTGATTAGTCTTTTCGCATCTTCATCAGACACACTGCTCCTGCTTGTTTTAATTTCAATCCCAAGTCTCTCCGATTGAATTTTTATTTCTTCAATTGACATTTCAAGCTCTTTTGCCAGCTCTGAAACCTTTCTTGCCATTAAATACCTCCCCTTATGCCTTTATTTAACTTTATAACAAGTTCATCTATATCACTATCCATAAATCCTTGCTTGAAAGTTCTATTAAATGATTTTCTCTTTCTTGCCTCTTTTATACAGGAATCATTCTTACAAAGATATGCTCCTCTGCCGTCTTTTTCTCCATCAATATCAAGATTGAGTGATTTACCATCAAATGATATTCTTATCAATGTGTTCTGAGGATATGATTTCATGCAACCTATGCATCTCCTCATTGGAATGTGCTTATCATTCATATAAAATATCGTTCCTTATATATTAGATTATTTCTTGATTATCTTGAACTTCTATCTTTTCATCAGATGAAAGATCACTTTGGTTATTATCTGCATCTTCATCCTTATTATCTACATCTTCATACTCATCAAAATTAAAACCGCTGTCAAGTAGCTGTGCCTTGCTCTTTATATCAATCTTCCATTTGCTTACTCTTGCAGCAAGTCTGACATTTTGACCCTCTCTACCTATTGCAAGTGAAAGCTGATTTTCTGGAACCAGTGCTGTTGCTATCTTTTCTTCGTCATTTATAAATACTGCTTCAACGACTGCAGGTTTTAATACATTACTTATTAGAACTGCAGGATCTTCGTCCCATACGATAATATCTATTTTTTCGCCAAATAGTTCATCAACGATATTTTGAACTCTATTTCCTCTGGTTCCTACGCAAGCACCAACGGGATCGACATTTTCATCATTGGTTTTTACTGCTATTTTTGTCCTAGAGCCTGCTTCTCTGGCAATGCCTTTGATTTCAATAGTACCATCAGATATTTCAGGTATTTCCATTTCAAATAATTTTCTGACAAGATCCGGATGTGAACGGGAAAGAAATATTTGAGTTCCTCTTTTTCTATCCTTTTTAACATCGGTAACATATGCCATAATTCTGTCGCCTACCTGTAAATTTTCGCTCTTTACCTGTTCTGACCTAGGCAAAATTCCCTCTACGCTGCCAGCATTCAGGAAAATAGTTCCATTATTTATTCTCTCAATTTTGGCACTTATTAAATTATTCTTCTTACCCTTATTATCCTCATAGGTGTGCTCACGCTCTGCTTCTCTGACCTTCTGAATGACAACCTGCTTAGCTGATTGAGTTGCAATTCTTCCAAAGTCCTGAGGGTCAATGCTATATTCCATAATATCCCCTACTTCGTATCCATATTGAGATGCTTCATCAATAGATACCTCTGTAGCTTCATTCACAACCTCATCAACAACCTCTTTACTCAGAATAACGCTAACATCTCCTGTATTTTTATCAACTGTTGCTTTTACATTTGGTGTATATGCCTCACCGCTTTTACGATATATCTTTTTATAAGCATTCTCTATAGCTGACTCAATTGCTACTATTATCTCATCTTTAGATATATTTCTTTCTTGCTCAAGTGCGTCCAGTGCTTCTAAAAAATCTTTATTCATTATTCCTCCTAAAAAACTACCGCAAGATTTATCTTTGCAATTTTATTTTTCGGTATTTTTATCAATTCATCTTTATTATTTTTAAGTATTTTTATTAAAACAATTCCATCTTCAAGCCCTAAGAGAGTTCCTTCGAATTGCTTGAGTCTATCAATATTTTCATATAATTTAACTTCAACTGCTCTATCCTTGTAACGAATAAAATCATTTTCATTGATCAGCTCCCTGTCCAAGCCGGGAGAATTAACTGAGAGTGTATATTGATGCGGAATTATATCCTCTTTATCGAGCTTATCACTTAAAAATTTACTGACCTTTTCACATTCCTCAATGCTTACGAAGTCATCTTCATTTTCTGAATTCTTATCGATATAAATATCAAGATTCCAGCCTTTGCCAAGCTTTTTATAATCAATCTTATAAATACAAAGGTCGTTTGCATCTAAAAAATCTTTAAGCATTTCTGAAACCCTTGTAGCAACATCGTTTTTTGCCATAGCATATTCCTTATAAGTGTTTTAACATGAATGAAAGAGTGGGATACCCCACTCTTTCACAGAAATAACTATCGAGAGAATATTATCACATATTCTTTGAAAAATCAAGCTTTTTGATAACTTGGTTATTCTTGAGCATTCTCATTGAGTTTAATATACATATTATGGCAACACCTACATCTGCAAAAACTGCCCACCACATTCCGATTATGCCAAAAGCTCCAAGTATTAAAAAGATAACCTTTATAGAAAGTGCAAATATTATATTTTGCCAAGAGATAAATGTAGTTCTCTTTGAAATTCTTATTGCCTGCTCAATTCTATTTAGTTCATCGTCCATTATGACAATATCTGCTGCCTCTATTGCTGCATCTGAACCCGCTCCTCCCATTGCAATTCCTACATCTACTCTTGATAATACAGGTGCATCATTTATACCATCTCCTATATAAGCATATAGATTGTTTTTATCATCTTTATTTTCTTCCATCAGATCTTCGACGATTTTGACCTTGTCCTGCGGTAATAGTTCTGAATAATATTCACTTATTCCTAGATTGTTTGCAATTTTTTCTGCTACAACCTTCTTATCACCTGTTAGCATTACTATCCTTTCTATTCCATCGCTTTTTAGCATTCTTAAAGTGTCTTTTGCACCTAACTTTTCCTTATCACTAATTGAAATGATTCCTATTAATTTATTATCTTTTGTAACATATACTAAAGTATCTTCAAATGAATATTCATTACTATTTATATCAGCTTTAATATCAACTTTGTATTCATTCATAAGTCTATAATTCCCGGCAGCAATTATTTTCCCATCTAAATTGCCGGTAATACCTAGCCCTGATATATTTTTCACCTCATTAATTTCTAATAAATTATTTTTCTTTTCTTTGTTAAATTTATTATTTCGAGATTCACCATAAAGCTCATCATAGGCATCGCAAATTGATTTAGCTATTGGATGGGTTGAATACGATTCCAGCGATGCTGCTATTTTAAGTACATATTCTTCTGAATAAGAGCTGGTTAGATAAACATTTGAAACCTTAAATTCCCCTGTAGTCAGAGTCCCTGTCTTGTCTGTAATTATTGTCTTTACCTTTGACAATGCTTCCAAATAATTAGAACCTTTAACTAAAATTCCAGCTCTTGACGCAGCACCTACTCCTCCAAAAAATGCAAGTGGTACAGATATAACAAGTGCACATGGACACGAAATTACAAGAAAAGTGCAAGCTCTAACAAGCCATTCTCTCCAGTTCATTGTTAAGATAGATGGAATTATAAATAGTAAAATAGCTGATATAACAACTACTGGAGTATAATATCTTGAAAATTTTGTTATGAATTTTTCTGATTTTGATTTTTTATCAAGAGATTCTTCGACAAGTTCAAGAATAATAGCTACAGTGGAATCATCATATAGCTTATTAGCCTTTATTTTAAGTAATTTTTCTCCATTTACATATCCTGATAATATCTCATCGCCCTCTTTTAAATACTTAGGTATAGATTCACCCGTGAGTGCAGAGGTGTTAACTTCTCCCTCTCCATTTATTATTACACCGTCGACAGGTACCTTTTCTCCCGGTTTAATTATTAGAATGTCATCTATCTTAACATCGCTAGGATCTATTACTTCATATTTTCCATCTTTTCCTTCCCTTACTGCAGAAGCGGGAGCAATCTCCATGAGTTCTTTGATTGACCTTCTTGATTTATTTACTGCATAATCCTGAAATAGCTCTCCAATCTGATATAGGAGCATGACTGCAACCGCTTCGGTATATTCTCCAACCACAAATGCTCCTATGCTTGCTATAGTCATCAAAAAATTTTCATCAAAAATCTTTCCCTTTGATAGATTTGATATTGATGATAATATAACCTGATGTCCAACTATTATATATGGAATAAGGTAAATTAATAATCTTAGGTAGGTGGGTTGCTCATCTATATTTAATCTAGAATAAATTTTAAATAATATAATCAAGCATATGATAAGACCTGAAATAAGTATACATATGAAATTCTTCTTTTGTTCTTTGTCAAAGACTGCCATTTTTAAACTTTCTCCACTAGAATTCTTTTATCAATTAATTTTTATTTAAATCTAATATATTTATCTTATTATTCTCGCTCCCGAATCAACCTTATCCATCTCAGCTTCGGCTAATTTAATTATCTGATCAAATTTCATATCATCTGCTTCTATGGTAAGTTTTTCTGTCAAAAAATTTATTTTTGCACTCTTTACTCCATCTATTTTCTTAATTCCTTCTTCCATCTTCGCTGCACAATCAGCACAGTCTACACCTTCTACTCTAAATTTCTTTTTCATCTTAATTCTCCTTTTGCTAATTATTAATTAGTTTATAATTTAAATTTTAAATACAATTACTCATCTATATGTTCAACACCCATCTCTATAATTGTCTTTACATGCTCATCATCAAGTGAGTAGTATATCGCCTGACCTACCCTCCTAGATTTAACCAATTTATAATTTTTTAACTGCTTTAGCTGATGTGATATAGCACTTTGATTCATCTCGAGGTCACAGGTAATCTCTGTGACATTTTTTTCTTCATTAAAAAGGTCGTATAAGATTCTTATCCTAGTGGAATCTGCGAATGCTTTAAAAAGTTCTGCAAGGTCATATAATTCCTCAATTGAAAGCTCTCTATTTACCATTCCTTTTTTCATTAAGTTAACCCCTTATAAATAAGTAAAGATTTATATATGTATATATTATCATTTATTCATATATTGTCAACACTTTTTACTATTTAATTTTTTTATACATCCTCATTGTTTTAACACTATAAAGTTCTAAGACATAAGTTCCATTATTGATATTTGAGCTGAGTTAGGAATATCTCCGAATACTCCTTTAGATGCTAGCATTTCAATATTTTTTTCGGCAAGCTTAGTTCTTGCTCTAACATCATCGAGCGAGAAAAATCTTTCTTTTTTATATTCCTCATCAATGCTTATGGCTGCTGTATCTCCTATTCCATTAAAGGCTCTATATGGTATATTTATTTTCCCATCTATTGCATTAAATTTTAGGGGATCGCTTTTCCCTAATATAGGCATACTAAATTCAAATCCTCTAGCAAAAATCTCATAGACTACCTCAAGTACTGTTAGCTGGTTTTTTTCAGTCTGAGACGCACTATTAGACAAATTTTCAAGCTCACCAATTTTTCTTAAAACAGAGGAAATACCACCGCTAACGGTTTCCACATCAAAATCGTCTGCCTTTGTTGTCAAGTAGGCTGCGTAAAATTCAACAGGATAATTTACCTTAAACCAAGCAAACCTAAGTGCGTGCATAACATAGGCAGCTGCATGAGCCCTAGGAAATAAGTATTGCAATGTTTTGCATGATTCTATATACCATTCGGGAACATCATGATTTCTCATTATATCAATCTCTTCGGTCGTTAGATCTTTATTTTTTCTAACATGTTCCATTATGCTAAAAGCTTTGCTATCTTCAACGCCTTTTACAATTAAATAATTCATTATATCGTCACGACATGATATAACCTCGTCAATTCCTGCTATATTATTTTTAATTAGGTCTTCGGCATTGCCCTGCCACACCTTTGTTCCATGCGAAAATCCTGACATCTTAACAAGTTCTGAATAAGTTGTAGGCTTAATAGTATCAAGCATTCCTCTTGTAAAATGTGTTCCAAATTCGGGTATTGCATATGTTCCATGCTTAAATTTATAATCTTTAATCTTTATTTTAAGAGCATCTAGGCTTGTAAATATACTCATCGTCTCCTCATCATCAAGAGGAACGGCTTTAGGCTCTACTCCGGTCATATCTTGGAGATGCCTTAAAATAGATGGCGCATCGTGTCCGAGGATATCTAGTTTTAGCAAATTATTATCTATCTTATGATAATCATAATGGGTAGTTATAATGTCTGAGTCCCTCTTATTAGCAGGTTTTTGTATCGGAGTAAATTCATATATTTCATGCCCTTCAGGAAGCACAATAATTCCACCTGGGTGCTGACCTGTAGTTCTTTTAACTCCACTGCAACCTTTTACAAGTAAATCAATATCTGATTGGGAAGCATTAAGTCCTGTTTCATCAATATATTTCTTTACAAAGCCAAAGGCCGTTCTTTCTTTTATCTTTGAAACAGTCCCCGCTTTAAAGATATTTTTTTCACCAAATATCTTTCCTACATATTTATGTGCTCTAGCTTGATATTCACCAGCAAAATTTAAGTCAATATCAGGCTCCTTATCTCCTTTAAATCCCAAAAAAGTTGCAAATGGAATATTGAATCCATCTTTTATAAGAAGCTCTCCACATTCTGGACATTTTTTATCAGGCATATCAAAGCCAACATCGTACTTCAATATATCTTCTGCGAACTCAAAATGCTTGCATTTGGGGCATCTATAGTGTGGTGCGATTGGATTTATCTCTGTTATTCCTGCCATAGTTGCTGCAAAGGACGAACCTACAGAACCTCTGCTACCTACAACATAACCATCTTCTTCAGACTTTTTAATCAGCATCTGGGCTGCTATATAGAGTGCGGCATATCCATTTCCTATTATGGATTCAAGCTCTTTTTCGAGCCTTTCCTTTATTTCAGGCGGAAGTGGATCTCCATAGAGCTCGCCTGCCCTGTCATAACAACTCTTATATAATTTTTCCTTTGCATCAGGTATTTCAGGATAGTATTTTTCAGCAGGAATAGGTCTTATCACTTCTATCATATCTGCGATTTTATTTGTATTTGTTACAACTACCTCATGAGCCCTCTCTCCAAGATAATCAAATTCTTCAATCATCTCATCCGTGGTTTTAAGATATAGGTTGTTTGAATTAGTTTCACTGAATCCCATTCCATACATTATTATATTTCTATAAATAGCTGATTCAGCAGTAGGATAATGAGCATCTGTGGTAGCAACAGTCAGCTTACCAAGTTTATCTCCTAGTTCTACCACTCTTTTATTTAGGTTAAGAATATCTTCTTCCGAGGACAAGATTCCCTTTTCAACCAGAAAGCGATTATTTCCTCTAGGCTGAATTTCCAGATAATCATAAAAAGAAGCAATTTTTAAAAGCTCATCTTCTGTTTTTCCATCTAGCAAGGCTCTATACACTTCTCCTGCCTCACAGGCACTACCAATTATTATTCCCTCTCTATATTTTTCTATTATAGTTCTAGGTAAACGAGGCTTTTTATAAAAATAATCTATGTGAGAAATCGAAACAAGCTTATATAAATTCTTGAGACCAATCATGTTTTTAGCAAGCAAAATAATATGATTCGTACCTTTTTTCTTTATATCAATACTTCCGTCGTCGTTAATGCATCCCTCGTCGTCGTATATATATCCCTCCATTCCATAGATTATCTTTATATCAATTCCCTTTTTTGCTAATTTATCAGCAGCCATGCACGCATCAGGAAATGACTGAACAACTCCATGGTCAGTTATGGCAACTGCTTTTTGATTCCATTTAGCAGCCTGATTTACCAAATACTCAGCTTCTGTAAATCCGTCATTATCACTCATAACTGTGTGTGCGTGTAGCTCCACTCTTTTCCCATTTTCATATCTATCAATAATTTCCGGCTTATCTATTATATTTATCGAACGAGCTTTAATAAGATGTCTCTTATCATACTTATCTATCTCAGAATCTCCAAAGACCTTAACATATCCTCCAGTGACTAGCTGTTTAAATTTTTCATCAAAATTTTTGCTTTTCATAAAAAATTTAATTCTAAGCGTATCATTTGACTTTGATATTACAAATTCAACAAGGTGCGTTTCTTTATTTATTTTTTTAGGTTCATTTATCTTAAAAATCTCTCCTTCAACTACTACGCCATTTTTATCACCAATTAGATCAATAGCTTCTCTATATTCTATTGAATCATCTTTAATCCTTTTTCCGTATATTATCCTATCTTGTTTAATTTCTGATTTATCTCTTGATTTGTCATTATTATTTGAGCTATATTCATTATCATATATTTCAATAAATTCTATATTTTTAATGCCATCAATCCTAGTTCTAAGCCACTCTTTATATTTTTTCTTAATAAATTGTGACATAACAAAATTCAGCTTGCCCGAAATAATCAGTTTCAAGCTTTTTTTGTCAAATTCAATCTTTCCGACTTCAAAATGAAGTTCTTCTTCTCTTTTATTTGCAATTTTCGCAAGTTCTTCCCTCGTAATAATTTCCTCGGGAAATTCATATTTAAATCTTTTATTCATAATCGCTCTTAATAATTCTTATTAATTCTTCTACTAGATCTTCTTCCGGAACTTTTTTTATAATAACTCCCTTTGCAAATATGATGCCCTCTCCTCTTCCCCCTGCAATTCCATAATCAGCTTCACGAGATTCACCTGGTCCATTAACTACGCAGCCCATCACAGCGACTTTTATAGGTTTTAAATTTAATAATTTCCTTTCTTTTTCAACTTGCTCTAGCACTTTTTCTACCTTATCTACAAGTGAAATTAAATCTATTTTTGTTCTTCCGCAGGTTGGACATGAGACTATCTCTATCTGCTTTTTTCTTATATCAAGTGTTTCTAAAATTTTCTTTGCAAATTTGACTTCTTCAATTGGATTGTCAGTAAGTGAAACTCTTATCGTATCACCTATGCCTGCAAGAAGTAGCCCTCCAATTCCAATTGCCGACTTGATTTTTCCATTATTTGAAGATCCTGATTCAGTTATTCCAATATGAAGGGGATGATTTATCTTATCTTTTGCCAAGAGGTGTGCCTTGTAATTCATTGTAACATTAGAAGATTTTATAGAAAGAACAAGATTGTCATAACCCATATCTTCTATTACTTTTAGGGTGTTAATTGCACTTTCTGCAAGTCCTTCTGGTGTAACTCCTCCATGTTTTGAAATAATATCACGGCTTAATGAACCTGAATTTACACCCACCCTAATTGGTATATTTTTCTTTTTTGCAAAATCAACGACCTTTTTTAATCTATCTCGCCCGCCAATATTACCTGGGTTAATTCTTATCTTGTCAGCACCATTTTCCATAGCTAAGATTGCAAGTCTATAATCAAAATGAATATCTGCAACAAGTGGCATATCCGTCATCTTCCTTATTTTCCCTAAGGTTTTTGCTGATTCTTCATCAGGAATTGCTATCCTTACTATGTCGCAGCCTGCTTCTTCAAGTTCATTGATCTGGTTAATCAATAAATTCTCATCTCTTGAATCAACATTAGTCATTGATTGTATTGAAATAGGTGCATTTCCTCCTATGAGAACTCTTCCGCATCTCACCTGATTGCTCATTTCTTCTCCTAACTTATAAGCCTTAAAATATCATTCCATGTCACGAATATAAGTAAAGCAATTAGAATTGCAAATCCTGCAAGGTGAATCTTGCCTTCCATTTCATCTGAAATGGCATTGCCTGTAATTTTTCTTATGAGCGTAAATATTATTCGCCCTCCGTCAAGAGCAGGAAATGGCAACATATTTATTACAGCTAAATTTATTGAAATGATGACTGCAAGATAGATAAATGAAATAAATCCTTCCTTGCTAGTTTTACCAACCAAGCTTATTATACCGATAGGACCTGCAACATTTTTCTTAAAATTAACCTTTCCTGTTACCATTTTATAAAGACCTGAATACATTGCTGAATTAATTTGCCATGTCGACTTGGAACCATAAATTACCGATTTAAAGACATCATGACCTGGCTTTGATGTAACCCCTATTACTTCTCTCCCATCTTTATATATTGGATTTATAATAAATTCTTTATAATTTCCTTTTCTTTCTACTCCAATTTCTATTTGTTCGGACTCCTTTGTTCTCATTTCCTGAACAAAATCTTCCCATGAATTTATCTCTTTATTATCTAATTCAACTATTCTATCCCCTGCTCTAAGCCCTGCTATCTCTGCAGGTGAATTTTTTTCAATAGACCCAATAACATTGGTAGGTGTTCCAATTATCTGTACGGTTATTATCATAAGAAGTAATGCAACGAGGATATTCATTATAGCACCTGATGATAGTACAAAAATTTTCTTTAGAGTTGATACATTATTAAATGCCCTTGGGTTATCGCTTTCCTCATCTTCACCTTCCATAGCACAAAATCCGCCAATTGGGAATATTCTAATTGAATATTTTGTTTCATTTCCTTGCTTTTGAAAAATCTTAGGACCCATTCCTACAGAAAATTCATTGACCTTGATTCCCGATAGCTTAGCTGCCGCAAAATGTCCAAATTCATGCGGTATTACCATCACGCTAAATAATAATATTGTCAATAAAAATGTTAACATTAATTTTTACCTATAATCTCTCTAACTATAGCTCTTGCTTCTTTATCAATCATCATAATATCATCTATTGATTTTGGTGATTCAAAGGATTCTCTTTCCATCAATATCTCGAGATTTTCTTGTATATCTATAAATTGAATTTTTTTATTTAAAAATAGATTTACTAGCTCTTCATTAGCACCATTCATGGCAATCGTAGCTCCGCTTCCTTCTTTAAGTGCATTGTATGCAATATCAAGACACCTAAAAACCTGTCTATTAGGTCTTTCAAAGCTAAGTTTTCCAATTTCAAATAAATCAAGCTTTTCACTTTCAAGTTTTAATCTATCGGGATAATTTAATGCGAGACTTATCGGAATTCGCATATCTGGAGTTCCCATCTGAGCTATAATTGAATTGTCCTCAAATTCAACTGCTGAGTGAATTATGCTTTCTGGATGAATGTGGACTTCAATATTATCTTCCTTAATATCGAATAACCATCTTGCCTCAATAACTTCAAGTCCTTTATTCATCATAGTAGCAGAGTCAATAGAAATCTTTTTACCCATCTTCCATTTAGGATGATTTAATGCTTCGTCAAGCTTAACCTTTTTTAAATCTTCTAGTGAGTATCCTCTAAAAGGTCCTCCTGATGCAGTTAAAATTATTCTTTTAACCTTGCTATTTAAAGATGATTTTAAACATTGAAATATTGCACTGTGTTCACTATCTATTGGAAATAAATTTACTCTATTTTCTTTGATAGCATCGACTATAATCTGACCGCCTGTAACAAGTGTTTCTTTATTTGCAAGTGCAATATCTTTGCCTGATATAATTGCTTCATATGTCGGTTTTAAACCACTTATTCCCATGAGAGCATTTAAGACGATGTCTGCTGGATATTTTACAAGCTCACATAAGCCCCTGCTAGTTGAAAGAACATCTAAATTATCGAACTCTGATTTGATAATTCTAGCACTATTTTCTTCTGCAATAGCAACTACCTTAGGCTTAAATTCTTCAATCTGCTCTCTAAGTAGTTCAATATTGCTATTACAAGACATTCCTACAAGATTAAATTTATCTGGATTATTTCTTATAATATCAAGGGTCTGTCTTCCAATTGAACCTGTGCTTCCAAGTAAAATTAAATCTTTCATATTAATTATAATCCTATTCAATATTAATTTATCTGTATGATAACAAACAAAACATAATAATAAATTGCTGGAGCGACGAAGATTACGCTGTCGAACCTGTCCATTATCCCTCCGTGTCCAGGAATTAGATTACCATAATCTTTTATTCCCATATATCTCTTAAATGATGAGGCAACTAGGTCGCCAAATTCAGAAACAATTCCCCCTGTAATTCCAATTATAAGGCAGTGATACCATATCTCATGCATAAAGATTAAACCAAATATCATGCCTAGGAGACCTGCTCCCATAACTCCTCCGATTGCTCCCTCTATGCTTTTTTTAGGGCTTAAATTAGGTGCCATCTTATGTTTTCCAAAAAATGAGCCAACAAAATATGCAAATATGTCAGAACCAAATGCAGAAATTACAATCATCCAAACTAGGTTTCTATAAATAGTTCCATCAAGCATTACTATATGATAGGTGAAAAGGACAATATACATAACCCCAGTAAGCGTTATAATCGCATCATATGGACCTCTATTAGAAATATTAAGTCCATATAGAAGTGATATTGCTATGGATATTACAATCCAAAATACCAAAAAATAAAAATTAAATCCTGCAAAGAGGTGGTATCCGTATAAGAGAGCTGTAAGTAAATAAGCTATTATCTTTGACGGAAAAATACCATTTTTCTCATACATGGTAAAAAATTCTTTTATTCCTATAATAGCAATCACCATGCTAGCTAAGAGAAGTGGAATTTTACCAAAATAAATTATAATAAGAAGTGGAACCATTAAAAGACCTGATATAATTCTCGTCTTCATTTTATTTCCTCCTTAATTCCACCATACCTTCTATCTCTATTAGAATATGCTTCTATTAAGCTTCTATACTCTTCTTCATCAAAATCCGGCCATAGAGTTTTTGTGAAGATAAGTTCACTATATGAAGATTGCCATATCAAAAAATTGGACAGTCTTTGCTCACCACTTGTTCTAATAAGGAGGTCGGGGTCAGGAATATCAAAGTTCATCTTTCCCGTATATAAATGCTTTGAAATATCATCTTCGGTAACCTCGGTTTTACCTGTTTTAAATGAAAGATTATTAATTTCTCTTTCTCTTATTATTTGATTTACTGCCCTTGTTATGTCATCTCTTCCGCCGTAATTGATGGCTATATTAAATTTAAGACCATCATTATATTTTGTCTTATCTATCATTTTATCTAGTGCTTTTACCGAGGCGTCAGGAAGTTTTTTATAATCACCTATTACATTGATATGAACATTTGCATCGATTAGCTCATTTAACTCTGAAGCGACATATTGAATTATTAATTTGAATAAGCCAGATACTTCTTCCGTACTTCTTTTCCAATTTTCAGTTGAAAATGCGTATACAGTCAAGTATTCAATTCCCATTTTTGCAGTTGCAATCACAATTTTTTTCATCGATGTTGCTCCTGCCCTATGTCCGAACAATCTAGGCTTACCTCTATGTTTTGCCCACCTTCCATTGCCGTCCATTATAATGGCAATATGCCTTGGGAGATTATTAGTCTTTAAATCATTCATAAATTATCCTATTTTTTATATAAGTAAGCGTGGCATAAGCCACGCAAAGGAAATAAATATTGTGTTCTATATCTATACCGACATCAATTCCTTATTCTTTTCCTCTACCATATTATCAATTTCCTTGATTGCCTTATCTACCTTTTTCTGGAGATCATCCATCTCTTTTTTGCAATCATCTTCTGATATTTCTCCACTCTTTTGATCTTTTTTTAATTGGTCATTTAAATCTCTTCTGACATTTCTTATTGCTATTTTTGATTCTTCACCAAATCTCTTAATAACCTTCGTAAGTTCCTTTCTTCTCTCTTCAGTCAGCTGAGGTATAACCAATCTAATTACTTTTCCATCATTTGCAGGATTAATTCCTATGTCCGCCTCGTTTATTCCTCTTTCAATATCTTGAATTGCCTTTACATCAAAAGGTGTAATCATAAGTGTCCTTGGGTCAGGAGTCGAAATATTGGCTAGACTTTTTAAAGGTGTTGGTGCTCCATAGTATGAAACCATTACCTTGTCAAGCAGTGCCGGATTTGCCCTTCCTGCCCTTACAGTATTTAAGTTCTCTTTTAGATTATCCTTTGTTGATAAAATTCTCTCTTCAATATTTTTAAAAGACATTTTTTCCTCCTTAATGTATTAAAGTACCTACATTTTCACCATTGATAACTTTCATTAAATTTCCATCACCGGAAAGTGCAAAAACATATATATTGATTTTATTATCCCTGCATAGAGTAGCTGCTGTTAAGTCCATAACTTTTAAGTCCTTTTCCAAAATATCCATAAAGCTTAGCTCTCTATATCTAACTGCATGAGGATTTATTTTTGGATCGTCTGAGTATACAGCATCTATGTTCTTTGCTAGCAAAATAACTTCTGCATCTATTTCTGCCGCCCTTAATGCAGCTGCCGTATCTGTTGAAAAGAAGGGGCTTCCTATTCCACCTCCGAATATAACTACCTTCCCGTCCTGAAGATAATCAAGTGCCTTTCTCCTTGAATATCCTTCTGCAAGATCTCTCATCTCAATCGCTGTAAGCGTTTTAGCATCACATCCAATTGATAATAAGGAGTCTTGTAATGCAAGTGCATTCATAACTGTTGCAAGCATTCCCATATAATCAGCTGTTGCTCTATCGATATTACCGCCATTTCTACCTCTAAAGAAATTTCCTCCACCAACAACTATGGATACTTCGACACCATTATCGACAATTTCTTTAATTTGGCCTGCAACCTTAAGTGTCATCTCATCATTGACACCAAATTTATCCTCTCCCGCAATTGCTTCACCACTTAATTTTATAAGAACTCTTTTGTATTTTATTGCCATTATTATACCTTTCTTCTCCTAATAACTATTTTCTAATATTGGATATATACGATATGCTAATGAAATTTCCTCCTTTTGCAAGCTCTATTAAGTCATTATATTTATTTAATTCCTTACTAATTTTATAATTTTTATCTTTTTTAATATATGAATCTACAAATCCCAGTCTATCAAAAATAGATGGCTTTGGTGGAGAAAATAAAACATATTTGATATTACCAAACTTATTCTCCTTTATAATATCTGATGTCGCTTCATCTTCGGTACATACCCTGTCTACAAGATTTAAGTCCTTTGCCTGAGATGCTGTATAAATCCTGCCATCTGCTATCTCTTTAACTTTTTCAATCTTTATATTTCTACCCTTTGCTACTATTTCAACAAATCTCTCATATGATTCGTCAATAAGGGCCTGCATTATAGCTTTTTGTTCTTCTGTCATCTCTTCAGTTGAACTTCCCATGGATTTATTTTTGCCAGAAGTAATTGCCTCCGCCTTAATTCCTAACTTGTCTAGCAATCCTTTCACATTTATCATAGTTCCCGTAGTGACGCCAATTGAACCAGTCCAGCAATTTCTATTGGCATATATTTTGTCAGCAACTGCAGAAATATAATATCCTCCTGATGCTGCCATGTCCTCCATATAAATATATACTGGTCTCTTAGTTCTCTTTTTATACTCCATAAGTTTATTATACAATTCATCTGAATAATAAACGCTTCCACCCGGCGTATTTACCCTAATCAGAATTCCCCTATTCTTCGGATTCGTGCCTATCTTATCAATTGTATTCATAAGCCAGAAATGGTCATATGATGAATCGCTTGAATCACTCATTTCCCCATCAATATCAAGCACGGCAATATGTCTTGACATACTATCAATAGATGTGCTCACCTTATTAAAATTAAATGACTTCATAAATATAGCGAGAATAATAAATAATAAAAAGATTGCAAAGATAATGGCAATAATTATCGCCTTATTTCTTCTCTTTCTATATTTTCTAAGTGAAATCTCATTTGATTTATTATATCCAGTCATCTAATGTATTATCTCCTTATAAATTATAACATCATTTAATATAAAAGTAATTATTCATTTATCATATATATCTTACTTTAAACCTATTTTAATTAGCTCAGCACTTTCCGCCGCAGAATTTATGAGCTCCTGAACCTTTAGAGCAGACTCTGAATTTTCGATATAATTTAATTTAGGCTTTGTCACTGGATGCTTTGGAAGAAATACAGTGCAACAGTCTTCATATGGTTCAATCGATATTTCATAAGTGCCAATTTCTTTAGCTAAATCCATAATATCAACCTTATCCATTGCTATTAAAGGTCTCATCACAGGTATATTAACCGATGAGTCAGTTACTACCAAAGCTTCTGCTGTCTGGCTTGCTACCTGTCCAAGGCTTTCTCCCGTTATTAACATCATATCCTCATTCTTCTTAGCAATGATTTCAGCAATTCTCATCATAAATCTTCTGACTAGAATCGTCACCTCCGAAGCCGGGCAGTTTTTTACTATCTCCTCTTGAATAGGAAGTAAGTTGACAATATGTAAATTTATGTCTCCCATATATGAAGATAACTGTTTTACAAGCATTTTCACCTTGTCAAGTGCTCTTTGGCTTGTATATGGATATGAATGAAAATGTATCGCATCAATAGTCATTCCTCTCTTTGCCATCATAAAGGCAGCAACCGGACTGTCAATTCCTCCTGACATCAATAAAAGCCCTCTGCCATTAGTACCTAGAGGCAATCCGCCAAACGCCTTAACCTTATTCCTATAAATATATGTTCCCTCTCTTCTCACATCAATATGTAGCTCGCAGTCAGGATTATGAATGTCTACGCTTAGAGAATTTATACCCTTTAAAATTGCTCCTCCAATTAGTCGAGCAATCTCAGGTGACTGTATAGGATAAGTCTTATCAGCTCTTTTAGCCTTTACCTTAAAAGTCTTAATATCCTCTTTAAGCATGATATTCTTCATAAAGATTATCGCATCATTTGATATTTCTTCTATTTCTTTTCCTGTCTTGATCGCATAGCTTACAGAAGCAACACCGAAAACCTTTGAGGCTGCCCTTATAATTTCCTCCCTATCATAAATGCTTGGCACTTCTGCAATAATAAGTCCATCTATCCATCTAATATCAGCATCATTAAAATTATTGAACTTAAATGCTTTTTTCAGCCTTTCTAGGAGAATTCTTTCAAAATATGGCTTATTCATTCCCTTTAATGATACTTCACCACATCTAATGATATATATATTTTTATTTATCACTTCATTATTCATTACAATTATCCTCTAAATTTATCCCTTACTATCTAAATGATCCAAGCTTTCTAAACCTATTTATTGCTAATTTTAATCTGTCAATTACTATGTTCATATCATCTATCGTATTAAATTCTGAAAAACTGAATCTAAGCGTCCCCTCTATTTCTTTATGGTTCTTATTCATAGCTTTCAAAACATGGCTGTCGCTATTGCTATGCGACGAGCAGGCTGAGCCTGTTGATACATAGATTTCATCTTGCTCCAATATGTGAAGAATAACTTCTCCCCTTGTCCCATGAAAAGATATAGATAAAATATTTGGTAACCTAAGCCCGCTATCATCAAGGGAAAATCCCAAATCAGAAACCCCATTAATGCTATAATCGCATATTTCTTCTGATAATCCTCTAATAAAATACTCATTCAGTTTTGATAACTTGGCTTGATTGTTTGAAAGATTTTCATGTGTTAGCTTTGAAGCTAATGCAAATCCTGCTATAGCTGGAATATTTTCAGTTCCGGATCTAAATCCGCTCTCCTGACCACCGCCATTAAGTAAAGGCATCAGTCTTAACTTTTTATCCATATATAAGGCACCTATGCCCTTTGGAGCATGAATTTTATGTCCGCTCACCGATGCTAAATCAAACAAAGACTTATCAAGTTTAATCTTTCCAAAAGCCTGAACTGCATCTGTGTGAAAGATAATATCAGTTCCATTCTCCTTATTAAAATTTCTAATTATTTCAGAAATTTCTGAGATTGGCTCTATAGTTCCTACCTCGTTATTTACTGTCATAAGTGTAACAAGGCATACATCCTTATCTAAATTATCTTTTAATGATTCTAATGAAAAAATACCCCTATCATCATTTTCAATTTTTATGAGCTCAAAACCATAATTTTCGAGGTTTTTACAGGTATTTAGTACTGCCGGATGCTCAATATGTGAAGTTATAATTTTATTGGCTCTTTTTCTCATTTTCATACATGAAGAAAAAATTGCCATATTATCACTTTCAGTGCCACCGGAGGTGAATATAATATCTCCATCTTCAGAAAAATATTTGCCAATCTCTTTTCTCGCATTTTCAAGTTCATTATGTGCTTTAAACCCAAGACTGTGAAGAGACGACGCATTTCCGAAAGAATTTCCGCTCATATTATATATAAGCGACCTGACCTCGTCATATTCTTTAGTTGTTGAACTATTATCAAGATAAATCAATGCTATCCTATCCTTATCATATTTTTATTAATTGTTCCCTTAGCATAAATTTAGCCATCGCAATGAATAATACCAAAGCGACAGCTATTATAATTATTATTTATTTTGCATAATCAACTGCATGTGTTTCTCTAATTACATTGACCTTGATATTGCCAGGATACTCAAGCTGAGATTCTATCTTCTTTGCTACATCTCGAGCGAGTATAGCGACTTCATCATCTTTAACCTGTGAAGGTTTTACAACAATTCTAATCTCTCTACCTGCCTGAATAGCATAAGATTTATCAACACCCTTTGTTTCATTAGCAATTTTTTCAAGGCTTTCAAGTCTTTTAATATATGCTTCAAGCGTTTCTCTTCTTGCACCAGGTCTTGCAGCAGACAAGGCATCAGCAGCAGCAACCAAAACCGCCTCCATAGTGCTTGGTTCTACATCGCCATGATGTGCTTCAACTGCATTTAGTACCTTCCATGATTCCTTATATTTTTTGCATATATTAAGTCCTATTTCTACATGAGTACCTTCAACTTCATGATCTATTGATTTACCAATATCATGTAATAATCCAGCCCTCTTCGCCAGCTTTGAATCATATCCAAGCTCGTCAGCCATTATACCTGCTAAAATAGCTACTTCTATGGAGTGTTTTAATACATTCTGTCCATAAGAGGTTCTATATTTTAGGCGGCCCAGTAATTTAATTAATTCTGGATGTAGATTGTGAACGCCTGTATCAAAGCAAGCCTGTTCGCCTTCTTCTTTGATAATATTATTGACTTCCTTGGTTGCCCTCTGAACCATTTCCTCAATTCTTGCAGGATGTATTCTTCCATCAATAATAAGTTTTTCCAAAGCAATTCTTGCAATTTCTCTCCTGACAGGATCAAATCCGGATAGAAGAACTGCTTCAGGTGTATCATCTATAATAAGGTCAACACCGGTAAGAGTTTCTATCGTTCTAATATTTCTTCCCTCTCTACCGATTATTCTTCCTTTCATATCATCACTAGGAAGTGGCACAACTGATACAGTAGTTTCCGCGACTGTCTCAGAAGCACATTTTTGTATCGCCATTGTAATAACTTCTTTAGCGTGCTTTTCAGCCTCTTCTTTTGCCTCTGATTCTATCTTTGTTATAAGCATAGAAGCGTCTTTTCTGACATCGGCTTCAATCTCCTGAAGAAGCATATGCTTGGCCTCTTCTTTTGAATAACCGGAGATCTTTTCAAGCTCATCTATTTGCTTTTGAACAAATTTGTCTAACTCATTGTGCTTATCTTCGAGAGAACGCTCTCTCTTTGTAATATTCTCCTCTCGTCTTTCAATCTTGTCTAATTTTCTATCGATGTTTTCTTCTTTCTGATTGATTCGTCTTTCAGCTTTTTGAATTTCGTTTCTTCTTTCCTTTAATTCTCTTTCAAGATCAGACTTTATCCTATATGCTTCTTCCTTTGCTTCAACTATTTTTTCTTTTTTTAAATTATCAGCATTATTTTCCGCATCAAGTATAATATTTTTTGCTTTAGCTTCGGCACTACCTATCTCTTTTTCACCGATATTTTTGCGTAAAGCATAACCAACCAGAAGTCCAACAACTAGACACAAAATGCCAACTAATATGGCAGTAACTAACGGTGCCATAGCTAAACCTCCCAATTTAATATTAAATTTGTATAATATCCGTATCACATAAAAAATGTGCTTACGCTATAAAACTAACAAGTATTTTTAATTACACTTGTATATTATAGCCTTTGCACAGTTTTTAGTCAATAATATATAGTATCTACAAAAGCAATCTATCTAGCAGACGGAGCGTCCATTATCTTGGTTTTTATCTCCATATCTTCTTCGTATGGCTTATTATTATGAACACATTCATAAATTGTATTTATTACATCTATCTCAGGTCTCCCTTCAAAATCAATCAAAGGAAAATCTCTTCCAAATATATCCTTATATTGCATTAAAAGAACTTCTAACATCGCATTACCTCAATTAACAATTCCTCTTACATCAGTTATATCTTCTACAAATAAAATCCCATTTCCGGCATTTTGCATCTCTAGTTTTTCATATAAATTGCTTACCACTCTTTCCTCAATTTCAATAGGTATTACAATAAGCACGAGTTCTTTTTCAGGCTCAACTTCTATGCCAAATAATTTTGTGGCCTTTTCTGACCCAGTTCCCCTACCATGAAGAACTGTACCACCTTTTGCTCCTGACTCTCTTGCAATGTCCATGACATCATCTGCCATTCCCCTATTTACAATCACAGTTAATTTTTTAAACATTTTCTTTGCTCCCATATCTTTCAATATTTTGCCTTCAGCCTGCCTATGCCCTGCGAGCTTTGGAGAGGTTAAATAAGCGATGCCGTGGTCTTTTTCATTAAGTTTTAATTTTTCACTCGTATAATCAATTATTTCCTTGGACTTATCTTTTGGGATCAAAACATCTATTATTGTCATATTTTGATTTTTTAATCCAATTAGATTTAAAAAGGAATTTTTAACAGTACCTTTTGCTAAAAGCATAATTCCATCATATAGATTTTTTTCTTTTATAATGTGCATAAAAAGTTTTGTCTGATGCTCGTTAAGTATAAGCGTCATAACATTAAATTCATTCCTTACCAGCAATCCTTTTTTATTGTCCATTTTATTATCCTTTAATTTATTATGCTTTTTAATTATTTTTATTGTTTTATGCTATTTGAATTATTTGAAGATTTTTTCACGCTCAATTGATATAAGGCTCCTAGAATTTCTATAGATATAATTGGAACCATTGCTACAATTGCTATCATACCAAATCCATCTTTAATTAAATCTGCATTTGGTATTCCTGCAGATATTCCCTGAATAAAGGCAAGCGAAAAAGTCGCTGTCATTGGCCCTGATGCTACTCCTCCGGCATCTATCGCCATTCCTGTAAAGAGCTCAGGTACAAAATATGATAGTATTATGGCAAGAGCAAATCCAGGTATTAGATACATCCAAAGCTCTATTTCTTCTATCATAATTCTAATTGAGGAAAGCAAAATTGCAAGGCCTACAGCCGAAGACAAAAATATTAGAACCCATTCTCTTCTGACAGAGCCACCTGTAACATCCTCAACTTGATGAGTTAAAACATGAACCGCAGGTTCTGCTAAAACAGTCGTAATTCCTAGTAAGAGTGAAATTATAATTATTGGAATTTTTGAATCTAGACTCGATAATTTTATGCCTAGCTGAAGACCTACCTCCATAAATCCACCGTTTATACCTACAAGAAAAATAACAAGCCCTATAAAAGTCATAACAATTCCACTAATTACGCCTATTACCCTGTTCTTTTTCTGCTTCAAAAAGAATATCTGAAGAATTGCATATGTCAAAATAATCGGAAGCAAGGTTAATATTGTTTCATATGTAATATGTATTAGATTATCTCCAAATAAGCTTGTAATGTCTCTGCTCTTTACCACCGTCTTCGGTAAACTCCCTTTTATCGCATCATTTCTAAAAAAAATCCCTGCTATTATTATTCCAAGTATTGCACCTGTCGATGATATTCCAATAACTCCAAAACTTGTATTTTCATTAACCTTACTATCTTTTTTCATTGAAGATATGCCTGATGCAAGTGCCAACATAAATGGTACTGTTATAGCACCAGTTGTTGCCCCTGAAGCGTCAAATGCAATAGCTATAAAATTATAATTTGAAAAAAAGGATAATATTAAAATTAATAAATATGAAATTGTAAATATGTATTTAATCTTTATATTCTTTAAAGAGCGTAACATACCTACAGTCATCATTATCCCGATTCCAACCGATACAACAGTAACCATAAGCAGATTATTAAAACTGCCAGAAGTTATTCCGTCGACCTGTTTTGCTAGAATATGAAGATCTGGCTCCGCATAAGAAATAAAAAAGCCTAAAACTAAGCTAGCCGTAATGGCTATAGCATAATTATTAGACTTCGTTATCGTATTACCTATACCCCTTCCTATTTCCTCAATTCCTTGATCTATTCCTATCAAAAAAAATGTTAGACCAATAATGACCATAAGAGAGGCAATTAGAAATGGGTATATCAAATTTGAATTTAATGGAGTAATTGTAAAATGCAATATGAGTACAATCGCAGTTATTGGTAAGACAGAAAATAAAACTTCTTTTAATTTTTCTTTTAATTCAGTCAATATAATACCCCTATGCTATTTCTTTTCAATTCCTATTTTGGGAATACCATTCTCATCAGCATCTTTAATAATATTTTCAAGTGTATGCCATCCAAGAACAGCACATTTTACCCTTGCAGGCATATGAGAAATATCTTGTAGGATTGAAGCTTCATCAAGTTCATCTAATTCTTCATCTGTTATATTTCCCTTTATCATTCTAAAGAATATATCCGCAAGTCTTATGGCTTCTTCCTTAGGCTTACCTATCACAAGATCGAGCATCATATCAGCTGATGCCTGAGATATTGCACATCCATCTCCAGTATATCCACCATTTACTATTTTCCCTTGCTCGTCAATCTTTAGTTTTAAAATTATATCGTCTCCGCAAGATGGATTAACACCCTCAAGTTCAAAATTCGCATCATCAATATCGTGTTTATGAATTGGATTCATATTGTGATATGTGAGAACTTCATTATAAAAAGTATTATTTGCCATAACCCATAGCCTCCCTTATGCCTTTAAGACAATCTATGAATGCTTCAATGTCAGCTTCATTATTATAAAATGTTATGCTCGCTCTAGTAGTTGACATAAGTCCCATATGCTGATGTAATGGCTGAGTGCAGTGATGACCAGCTCTGACTGCGATATTCTTGCTATCAAAAATTGCTGCAATATCGTGAGGGTGAACGCCATCTATTTTAAATGTTATTATACCGGAATGATTTTCTGCTTTGTCAGAACCGATAATTGATACATTTGGAATCTTTGCCATCTCTTCCATAGCGATCTTAGTAAGATGCAATTCTCTTCCAATTAGCGTATCCCAGCCGATATTATTCATATAATCAATCGCAGCATGAAGCCCGACAGCACCTCCGTCATTAACTGTTCCTGCTTCAAATTTATGTGGCAACTCTGCATATGTTGCACTATCCTTTGTAACATATTCAATCATCTCACCCCCATACAAAAATGGTGGCATTTTTTCTAGTATCTCTTTTTTAGCATATAAGACGCCAATTCCCATTGGGGCATACATTTTATGCCCTGAAAATGCAAGAAAATCTACATCTAAATCCTGAACATCAACAGGAATATGAGGAACGCTCTGAGCACCGTCACATACTATATATGCACCATATTTATGGACTCTCTTTGAAATTTCTTTAATATCCTGAGTATACCCAAAAACATTAGATACTTGAGCAATTGCAACAATCTTTGTGCGTTCATTCATCATCTCATCAAGCTTATCAGGATCGACTCTTCCATCTGAATCACATTCATAATATTTGATAATTGCTCCAGTTTTTTTAGCTACCTCTCTCCACGGTAGCATATTGCTATGATGCTCTGAAATATTTATTATTATCTCATCACCCTCATTTATGAAGTTCATACCATAGCTATATGCTACAAGATTTAAACTCTCCGTAGCATTTCTTGTAAAAATTATCTCACTTACATCTCTTGCATTTATGAACTTTGATACTGCCTCTCTTGCATCTTCATATGCCTCGGTTGCAGCAATAGAAAGATCGTATAAACCACGCATAGGATTGGCATTTTTCTTATCATAATATTCTCTTACAGCTTCAAGAACGCAGTTAGGTTTCTGCGTCGTTGCTGCATTGTCCAGATAATGAATATTTTGTTGTTTCAAAAGCGTAAAATCTTCAATATTAAATTTATCCATTTTTAACCTTAATTAGCCCCCATATCATTTAAATAAAGATCTATGAATTGAACTGTCTTTTCATCTTCTATTAAATTCTTTATTCCGTCAATTCTAGCCTTTGCCATCATCTCAAGTACATCTTCTTCTGGAATTCCGCGAGAAGTCAGATAGAACATGGTATTTTCATCTAGTTTTCCAATAGAAGCACCATGATTTCCCTCTACATCTTCTTCTGTGCAAAGAATAACAGGTATAGTTCTATTTATTACATTTTCATCAAGGAGCAATATGTCTTCATTCTCATTGCCAAGTGAGCCGGCACACCCTCTTTTAAAATCAATTGTTCCTCTAAACATCTTGTGGGAATTATCTCTCATAACTCCATTTGCCTTTATGTCACAATATGTATTCTTACCATGGTGATTCGATATATAATTCATATCCAAAAATTCTTCTGAGGCAGTTTTATATGCTATCTTTGTTTCAAGATTGGATTTATCTCCATACAATTCCGTCCTACTTCCGATATATGTTTCCTTACCGCCTAATACCAATTGAATTAGCTTAAACTCACCATTCTCATCGCACTCTCCGCCAATATCATTCAAAAATCTGAAATCATTTCCAAGCGTCTGAACTTGCACAAGTGTTATCTTAGCATTTTTACCAACCTTATACTTAGTCTGAACTGCTCCCGTTCCCTTTCCACTTCCGCCTGTAAATTTCATTATTACATATATTTCAGAATTATCTTTAGCATCAATCATAAAAGAATTAGCTGAATTATCGTTATTAAGATAATCTATATCAATTCTTACAGGTCCCATGATTTTGTCTGAACTTGCAATTAGATCAGCTTGGTCTATTGCTTCATCAATAATCATGTCCATATCGCTTCCTAATGCTGTTTTTATCTTTGATATTTCATTCCTTTTGATTTTACTTTTTTGAACATCTTTAGGAATATAAAAATCAACTTCTTTTTCTTTTAATGATTCAACATTTTTTAACAATGCTTCATTCATTTTGAGCCATCTCCAGGTTGGTGAAGGAAGCTCATTTACCTTTATAATATCTCTCATCTATCTCTCCTTACTAACCCATAGCTCCAACCATCTCGACGCGAATCAAATTATTCATTTCAACTGCGTACTCAAGTGGCAATTCTTTTCCTACATTATCGGCAAAACCGCTAACAATTAATGCCTTTGCCTCTTCTTCGGACATTCCTCTTGACATAAGATAGAAAACCGCTTCATCGCTAATTCTTCCTATCTTTGCTTCGTGCCCAATATCAGCATCATCTGTTCTAATATCCATAGCTGGAATTGTGTCTGATCTGCTTTCTTTATCAAGCATTAAGCTTTGACAGCTTACCGCAGACTTGCTTCCCTTTGCATTGCTATTTACAACGACCGCACTTCTAAATGTGCTTATACCATTGCCTTTAGAAATTGACCTTGTATTTATATATGATGTAGTTCTCGGAGCATTGTGTACAACTTTACAGCCTGTATCTAGGTTTTGACCATTTCCTGCAAAAGTTACACTTGTAAATTCAGACCTCGCCCCGTCACCATTTAAGATGCTCATTGGATATAGATATGATATATGCGATCCGAATGACCCAGAAATCCATTCAATCTTTCCACCCTCTTCGCAAATAGCTCTTTTGGTGTTCAGATTGTACATATTCTTAGACCAGTTCTCTATAGTTGAATACCTAAGTGTTGCATTTTTCCCAACATAAAGCTCAACACAGCCTGCGTGCAAATTAGCCACATTATATTTTGGAGCTGAGCAACCCTCAATAAAGTGTAGATATGCACCTTCTTCAACTATAATAAGCGTATGCTCAAATTGACCAGCTCCTGGAGCGTTAAGTCTAAAATATGATTGCAGCGGAATGGTTACCGATACTCCCTTTGGTACATATACAAAGGAACCACCTGACCAGACCGCTCCATGGAGTGCGGCAAATTTATGATCAGTTGGAGGAACAAGCTTCATAAAGTGTTCCTTAATCATATCGCTATATTCTTCCTTGTGCATTGCACTTTCCAAATCGGAATATACTACGCCAAGGTCCGCTACGCCTTTTTGAACATTGTGATATACGAGCTCACTGTCATACTGAGCACCTACACCTGCTAATGATTCACGCTCAGCCTCCGGAATACCCAGTCTATCAAAGGTGTCCTTAATTTCTTCAGGAACATCATCCCAGTCCGCGTGCATTTTGTTATCTTTAGGTTTTACATATGTCGCAATATGTTCTATATCAAGACCATCGATGGAAGGTCCCCAATTAGGAACATCTATTTCATTATAAATTTTAAGTGACTTTTGCCTGAACTCTCTCATCCAATCAGGATCGTTTTTCTCTTTGGAAATCTGCTCAACAATTTGAGGAGTCAATCCTTCGTCAAGTCTATATGTGTTTGATTCATTTTCTTCATTACGAAAATCGTAGAGAGTTCTATCTATATCGGCTATCTTTGCTTTTTCCTGAGCCATTATAAATCCTTGCCTTTCTCCATATTTAGGTAAGTTTCAAAACCCTGACTATTGACTTTCTCAACAAGGCTGGCATCACCATTGTCGACTATATTTCCATCGACAATAACATGGGCTGCATCAACCTCAAGAGCACTTAATATCTTAGTATTGTGTGTAATTACGATAATTGCTCCATTAACTTTGTTTCTATATTCTCTTATTCCCTTTGATACGACTTGAACAGCATCTACATCAAGACCTGAATCAGTTTCATCTAAGATTGCAAGCTTTGGCTCTAGCATAAGAAGTTGTAATATCTCAGCCTTCTTTTTTTCACCACCTGAAAAGCCTACATTTAAATCTCTATCGAGATATGCTTCGTCAATTCCCAAAACTTCCATTGGTTCCTTTAACATCTTCATGAGTTTGAATGGTGTTACCCTCTTTCCGGTAACAGCCTCCATGGTGCCTCTTATGAAATTTCTAAGTGTTACACCGGGAACTTCGATAGGATTTTGGAATGAATAAAACAACCCCTTCTTAGCTATCTTATCTGTGCTTAGACTAGTAATATCTTCTCCCTCAAAGTAAATCTTACCGGATGTAATCTCAAACCTAGGATCACCCATGATTGTTGTAGCTAATGTAGACTTGCCTGAACCATTTGGTCCCATAAGGACATGGACCTCTCCAGCTCCAATATTAAGATCAACTCCACGCAAGATTTCCTTATTTTCAACTCCTGCATGTAGGCCTTCTACTTTCAATAAATTTCCTGTCATCTATCCCTCCATATTTATATCAACATTATTATCTATTTCTTCATTTTGGTTTTTATTCCTAGTAATATGATAGGAATAAGTATCGTCTTGATTATCGCATAGATTATTATTTAAATCAAGTATTTAAGGAATATAAATTGTACTCAATCTTTATCTTTTTTTAATATTTAATTAATCTTTTATTAAAAAAATATGGCAATTGGTTCTATATCCAATTGCCATATTCTGTTAGCTTGGTTGCGGGGAGAGGACTTGAACCTCCGACCTCCGGGTTATGAGCCCGACGAGCTACCAACTGCTCTACCCCGCGATATTAATGGTGCCGGAAACCGGGGTCGAACCGGTACGAGAATTACTTCTCACGGGATTTTAAGTCCCGGGCGTCTGCCAATTCCGCCATTCCGGCATTTATATAAAGTATTGGCTCCGAGGGTGGGGCTCGAACCCACAACCTACCGGTTAACAGCCGGTTGCTCTGCCATTGAGCTACCTCGGAACATCTACCCCGCTTTTTGCGACTTATTAATTATACTTTTAAAAAGAATAATTGTCAACTTAAATCTTATCAATTATATCCTTTTTTAGATCTTTTTTATTATCTTTTACATCTTCTATCCTATTTTTTTCAATTATATCTATCTTTTTTCTATATTTCTTAGCACCATCTTCATCAGAAATAGCCTCATATATTTCTACTAATTCCTTCATAATGTCAAGATTGCTAGGTGAAAAATTTAGTGCTTTTTTATAATATTGAATGGCAAGCTCATAATTTGCTAGAGCTGACTCAGAAGCACCCAAATAATACCAAAGAGGCCACCACTCTGCATATGATGAGTTAATATATTTAGCAAGCTCATTTTTGCCATATGAGTAATTACCTCTTAGAATTTCATTGATTGCTTGTTCTATTAAAACAGGGTCTTTAAGATGGAAAAGCCTTTCATTAATTTCTTCTCTTTGCTTAATTGTGTCTTTATTAATTGTTCCTTCCGTCAAATCGATAAATTCTTCCCAAGTGAGTTTTGCTTTAAGATATAAACCTAGATTGGCATATGCATACCCCAGGTAGTAAAATCCAAGTTCAAAGTCAGGATGTATCATAGTTAAAAGTTCAAACATTTCAAGGCTTTCAGCTTTAAATAGGCCTATATATTCTTCTGTATTTTCTCCACTTTGATACGCATCTAAGCAAGCTCTTGCATATAGATATAAGGCATCCTTAGACTTCGGCTCAATTAACAAGGCAGCCCTCTCATAAGCACATGAAAGTTCATAATTTGCTAACTCTCCGCTCTTTGCTCCCTCTGAAATAAGAGCTTTGTCTGCATTGCCATCAAATATTATATTTAGGAATTTAATATATTCTTTTTGATATGGAAAATGTGGATCGCAGCCTATCACCTTAGCCATATTATGGGCTATTTTAAGCGTATCAACCTCACTTACATTAGAATTTCCAACAGGAATAGGAACCCCGAGCATAAAATCTGAGGTTCCTGTTCTTTTTAAATAATCATTTGCGAGCTCGTCAAATATCATTTCATCTAACAAATGAGTCAAATATCTCGATATTCTATCGCCATTATTAGAATCTAAAATATTCTCTTTAATTTCTATAACTCCCACCCTTTTTCTTCAAATGATAAAATTTCATCTTCACTCATGACTTTTTTCATATCACTTTTTATCACCTGTTTTAAAACCGGAATTTGAATTGTATCTCCTGAGGCATCATAAACATTTAGAGCGTAAGCATTTATTAGCCTATAGTAATCATCATTTGTATTTAATTTATCTTTTAAATTGCCTGATATAATATGTTCTACTATACTAGTAAACAAGTGATAAGGTTTCATATGAAGATCTGAGCGTAATTTTTCTATTGTATCTTCAAATCCTATCTGGATATTATCCAAAAGCTCCGAAATCATCCTAATCTTGATAATATCTGTTGGCTTCATATAATCATTTTTTAAAACTTCATAGGGAGGGTTTTTTGAAAATTCATATCCATATTTTGAAGCATTTTCACGAATTAGCGACCCTGTCTTTAACCTTAGAATTTCAATATTGATTCTATCCGCACCAAGTCCATATACCTTGTCAAATGCTCTAGCAAATAGTTTTGGCGTTTCATATGGAAGTCCTGCCTTAATATTTACATTGATAAATACGCTCCCCTCAGTTATTAGCTTGCTAACATTATATAGCGATTGATAAATATTAGCCTTTCTGCCAACAGCATCTAAAACTTCCGGATTGGTGCTCTCAATATCTATGTTAAATTCAAATAATCCCTTTCTAGCCTTCTTTAAAAGTTCGCAGGATTCTTCGTCTAGCAAGTCGCCATCGACATCAAAATAGAATTTAATCTGACCGTTGTCATTATTTATTATATACTCCCATATTTTATATGCTTTCTGAGGATTGTAATTAAAATACCTATCTGTGAAATGTACCTCGCCCGCTCCTCTCAATATAAAATATTTTATTTCTGAACAAATCCTGTCAACAGGCAAGGTTCTAAGTCTAATATCAGGTAAATTCTGAGAGTAGGCACACCTATCGATTGCTCCTCTCATCGATTCATATCCAACAATATCACCCTGCTTAACTTCAAACTTTTCATAAGGAAAAGGAAGGTCCTCAAATCTTATTGAAGCTTCTAATGGATTTACATAAATTCTCCCATCTTCTCTATATGCAAGTCCTGCAATTGAGGCAAAATCAAAGTCGTATTGGATAAGGCTCTTTATAAAATTATAGAAAACGAGCTCACCCTCTCCTCTAATAACAAAATCTATACTTGGATTTTGTTGCAGAAAATCCTTGGTATCAAATGTAGTCTCAATGCCACCAGTTACTATGACTGATGTTGGCATAGATTTTTTTACATTATCAGCGATAAATTCAAGCCTTTCCTTATTCATGACATTATTATGAAAATATATAATATTATACTTTCCAAGAATTATGTCATTATAGATTGATTGATCGCTTATTGACTCATCGAACTCTCTAAAGTCAATATCAATAGGAGCATCTGCAATTACATTATACAAATACTTGAGTGCTAAATCTGTCTTAATACATCCACAGTCTAGGGTAGTTAGTAGTAGTCTCATAATATCTCCTACATTCTTTCTGGTGCTTCAATACCGATTAATTTAAGGCAATTTGCTATTGCAATCCTTGAAGTTTCTACCAATGCCAGTTTTGCACACCTCTCATACTCATCATCTACAAGTATGTGTTCATCGTGATAAAATTTGTTAAATGCTTGTGCAACATCTATTGTATGTCTTGTTAATATAGATGGTTCATCTTTATATGCTGAATCAATTATAACCTCAGGAATCCTATATATCAACTTAATAAGATTTTTTGCAGAATCTGAATTTATATATTTACATTCAATATTGCAATTTTTCACCTTATCCATGTCATCTTCACTAGCATTTCTAATTACGCTTGATGCTCTTGCATAAGTATATTGAACATATGGACCTGTTTCTCCCTCAAAATTTAGAACATGATCCCAAGAGAAAGTATAATCCTTAATTCTATTATTTGATAATTCATTAAATACAACAGCTCCAACTCCAACCTGCTTTGAAATTTCTTCTACATTTGGAGCATCCGGATTTTTCTCATCAATTATTTCTTTTGTCTTACTTATAGCTTGATTTAAAACATCTTCAAGGAATACTACACGGCCCTCTCTTGTTGACATAGCTCCATCTTCAAGCATTACAAGTCCAAAAGGTACATGAATGCAGTCTTTTTGCCATTCATATCCCATAAGTTCAAGAACTTTCTTCCACTGCTTAAAGTGCAGATTCTGCTGTGAGGCAACCACATAAATACATTTATCAAAATCATAATGATTTTTCCTATATATCGCTGCAGCAATATCCCTTGTAGCATATAAGCTTGTTCCATCTGATTTCTCAATCATGCAGGCACCCAAATCATATTCTTCTAGGTCTACTATCTCTGCACCCTGTGATTTTATAAGAAGCCCCTTATCCTTTAACTCCTCAATAATTTGAGGCATCTTATCAGTATAAAAACTTTCTCCTGCATATGAATCAAATTTTATACCTAAAAGCTTGTAAACTCTTTCAAATTCTTCAAGGCTATACTTTCTAAATATTTCCCAGAGCCTTTTTTCTTCTAGAGAACCATGTTCAAGATTTGCAAAAGCTTTTCTAGCTTCATCATTTAATTCTGGATTTTTTTCAGCTTCTTCATGGAATTTCGTATACCAACCAAGGAGAGATTTTATCGGCTCTTTTATAAGCTCATCTTCACTGCCCCACCTTCTATATGCAACAATAAGCTTACCAAATTGTGTTCCATAATCGCCTAGGTGATTAATCCTAACCACCTTATAACCTATTTTTTCATATAATTTATATATGGAATTACCTATAACTGTGCTTCTTATATGTCCTATGTGAAATGGCTTTGCAATATTGGGTGATGAAAACTCAACGATAATTGTTTTATTGTTCCCTATATTGGATTCTCCATATTTATCACCGGATTTTATAACCGAGCCTATTGTTTCTTCTGCAATTCGTTCAAAATTTATAAACATATTTACATAGGCATTAACCTGCTCTACCTTGCTAAATATATCATCATCTGATAGTTTTTCTGCAATATCCTCTGCTATAAGCTGTGGAGATTTTCTAAAAACCTTTGCAAGCTTAAAACAAGGGAAAGCATAATCGCCCATCTTTGAATCTGTTGGTATTTCAATCGCCCTTTTAACTTCTTCCCTTTGAAGCCCCTCGCATTTTTCTGAAATTTGCTTTGCTATTTCTTCTTTAAAATCAATCATATTTTAATTTTTCTCCATATAATTCTTGTTTTTATTTATATATTATTATTTATATATTTTTATTTATCAATGATAAAATTTTTAAAATTCTTTTCTGTATATACTGGTATTGATTTATCAATTAGTAAATCTGCAAAAACTCCATTTCCTTCTATAAGCGTCCCCGTAAAAGTCCCATCATATATCATTCCTACTCCGCACGAGGGACTTTTGGATTTTAAAATAGCACCTTCAATCCTTTGATTAACTTCTCTTGCTGATTTTAATGCCTTATCATATGAAATCTTGCTACCTAGAGTAAATTCCTTTGTAAGATCTTTACCCTCTCTATTTACTATCCTCTTTTTTTTATCGGCGGGCAAAGCCAAAGAAATTTCTGATGGTATTCTTGGGGTTCCTAGTCCAGCATCACATTCGGGACATACTCCAACAAACGCCTTGTTCTCGCAAAATTTTATAACATCATCATTCTTATTATTTCCCCCATTATATTTGCAATTTATTCCGATTAGACATTTAGAAATAATGTACATTCCTACTCCTTTAATATTACAACGGTAGCACCATCTCCTCCATTATCATAAGAGGCTTTGGTAAATGATTTAACCTGTCCATTAGTGCCTAAAAATTTTCTGATGCCATCTCTCAATATTCCCTCTCCTCTGCCATGAATTATTGTAATTTTGCTAAGACCAGCCATAGTTGAGTCATCGAGGTGTTTTTCAACAATTTGAATCGCGTCATCTAAATTTTTACCGATTACATTGATTTCAGGACTTATGCTCTTTGTCTTATCTTTATAAATCTTTCTTGCAGACACATATCCGCTTCTATTTTTATCTTTTTTCTTTGATTTATTATCCTCAATTGAGATTAAGTCGCTAAGGTCTATATCCATATTTAACGAGCCTATTTTAATTTTGGCTTTTCTTCCATCATCGCTTATTGACTCGATAAGACCATTCTGATTTATATTGAGGGCTTTTACACGCATACCTATCTGTGCAGTATCTCTTGTAAGTCTTTTTATGCTTGAAATACCTGGTGTTTGTTCTTCAATTTTATTCTTTTTCTCTAATTTTTTAAATTCATCTCTTGCATTATTTGATATTTTTATAATATCTGCTGAAGAATTGTTGGAATAATTATTTTTTTCTTTCTTAAGCTCTCTTATAATTTCATCTCCACTTTTCTTTGCATCTCTGATTATTTCAAGAGCCTCAATTTTAGCTTTATCAATTATCTTCTTCCTTTTTTCTTCTATTTTCTTTATCTCTATATCAGCACTTCTCAGCCTTACCTCAGCTTTATATCTTAATTCTTCCGCCTCCTTAAGTTCGTGCTCAGAATTGATTTTATTTTTTTCGATTAGATTAACTGCATTTTCAAAATCAAGTTCATTTGCATCTAGGATTTTCTTAGCATTTTCTATGACTAAGGGATTTATTCCAAGCCTTTTTGAAATCTCAAAGGCATTTGATTTGCCCGGCAAGCCAAGTCTAAGCTTATATGTAGGTGAAAGGGTTTCTATATCAAATTCCATAGAAGCATTTTCTACAAAGTCAGTTTCTATTGCATATTTTTTTAATTCTGTATAATGCGTTGTCGCTACTATCTTCGCCCCTTTGTCTTTAAGTGCTTCAAGTATCGAAATTCCTAGGGCGGCACCCTCAGCCGGATCAGTTCCCGCTCCAAGTTCATCTAATAAGACTAGTGAGTCGCTACTTGCATGATTTAATATATTAACAATTTTCTTCATATGAGATGAAAAAGTGCTCAGGCTCTGCTCAATGCTCTGTTCATCGCCAATGTCTGCAAATATATCTTTAAATATCGCAATTTCGCTTCCCTCATTACATGGAATATGTAATCCGCATTTTATCATCAGAGAAAATAGACCGATGGTTTTTAATGTGACAGTTTTTCCTCCTGTATTTGGTCCGGTTATTAACAAACTTGTAAATTTATCGCCAAGGCTTAAATCAATAGGAACAACCTCATCACTTTTAATAAGCGGATGTCTTCCTGAAATAATATTAATTCTTCCATCTGTGTTTACATCAGGACAAATGGCTTCCATGCTTATGGCAAGCCTGCTCTTAGCATTTATAAGATCCAGCTTTTCAACTAAGTCCTGATTGTTTAATATTGAATAGTAATTCCTCGCAACTTCATCTGTATATTTTGAAAGAATCCTATTGATCTCTATTTCTTCATCTATCTTTAACTGCCTTAAATCGTTATTTAAATCTACTATAGCTTGCGGTTCTATGAAAATAGTTGCTCCGCTACTGCTTCTATCCTGAATTATACCCCTAACCTGAGAGGCATATTCTTTTTTTACAGGAATAACATATCTTCCATTTCTAACTGTAACAAGTCCTTCCTGCATATACTTAGAATCAGCAACCGCATATCCTGCTAATTTTAATCTAATCTTTTCATTTTTTTCTCTTATGCCTCTTCTTATTTCAGCAAGCTCATGAGAAGCAAAATCTGATATTTCATTCTCAGATATAATATTTTTATATAAAGAATTTTCTAGTTCCAAAAGTACCTCTATTAAATCACTTATTTCTTTAATATGATTTATGTTGGTAATATCAGATGATAAAAAGGTTTTCAGCTCTCTTGCATTTTTTAAGCCACTTCTTATATAAATAAGATCCTTTATGGATAAAATCCTGCCTTTTCTAGCCATCTCAAGAACTTCTCTTATATCCTTGATTGAGCTTATTGGCATTACTCCTTTACATAGAATAACGGAAACTCCCTCGGCAGTTTCCGTTAAAGCTTCTCTAATCATGCGTTCATCTTCAAAAGGCACTAATTCTAATGCTTTTTTATGCACCATTTCGGTGCCGGTATATTCAGCCAGCATTGACAATATCTTATTTAATTCAATGGAAGTAGATATACCAGTTTTCATATAATCATTTCCGTAATTTTTTAATATTCTATCTTAGCCTCTCTTAGCCTCTCATTTTTTTGAGACTTCTCATCTCATTTTTGAGATTTACATTTTCCATCTGTAAATCGAAATAAGCATTTTCCATCTCTGTGCATTTTTCTTCAAGTTCCTTATATTTCTCATCATCCTGAACTTGTTTATCATTTTCATCACCGATCTTTGCTTGAAGCTCAGTTACCTGTCTTTTTGCACTTTCCCAAAGGTTGACATAGTGTTTTACATCATTATCAAGTTGATGTTTTTCTGCTTGAACCTTAAGAAGAAGATCGCTATTATCCATTAATTTCTCAGCCATATTAACGCAGGTAAGTACTGCTGACTTGAAATTAGGATTTGTGCCGAGCATTTCACTTGTTCTAGTAAGCTCTTCATCTACATAATTTGCAATTTCTTTGATTTTTTCTTCAGTTTTTTCACCAGAAAGCGTATATTTTGCTCCGGCAATAGTAACATCTGCTATGTTCTTCGTAACTTCCATTTTTTTGCTCCTTATTATTTTAATCTCTATTACGAACGCTCTCATACATAAGAATTGCAGCTGCAATCCCTGCGTTTAAAGACTCAATTCCCTCATTCATTGGTATGCTTACTCTGGTATCAGAACTATTTATAAGTTCATTAGAAATTCCCTTGCCCTCATTTCCAATTACAAGTGCTATCCCCTTGGAAATCTCTGTCTTATAATATGGAACTCCTCCGCTCGGAACTGTAACAACGACATTTCTTGATTTTATTTCGTCAAGTTCAAGTAGCGTCTTTACATCATCAATAAGTAAAATGTTGATATTAAATATCGCACCTACGCTTGCTCTAAGTACCTTTGGCGAATATATATCGGCAGATCCTTTTAATATATAGACCCTTTTATATCCTGCTGCATATGCAGTCCTTAAAACTGTTCCCATATTACCGGGGTCCTGTAGTCTGTCCAAAATTAAGATATTATCATCCGTTAATAAAGGAGGATATAAGCTTTCATCAAAAACTTTTTTTGAAATTATACCAATAACCTGAACTCCATGTTCAGCCTCAGTCAATCTTTCAAATGCTCTGTCCTCAAGGGTAAATATCTCACAATCTGCACTGTCCAATAAGGCAATTATTTCTTTATCATTATTATTCTTGATTGTTGATTCAGAAATAATCAGAAAATCGAGGGAAATCTGATGTCTAATTGCTTCTGACACCAGATTAATGCCCTCGATCGTAAATTTTCCAATGGAATCTCTAAACTTCTTACTACGAAGCTTTCTAATAAGCTTAATTTTGTTGTTGTCTTCTGACTCTATCCTCGAGTGCATTTCTTAGATTATTATACTATTTGAGGAAATCCGGAACATCAAATACTGATGATTGACCATTTCCAGTTGACATCTTCTCCGTTGACATAATGTCACTCATATCCATCTCATATCCTTCAAGACCATCTGGAGTCTGAACGGCTTTACCATGTGAAGAAGATACATTTTCTATATCTTCATCGGTAATTAGGTCTCCCTGAGATGCGAAATCTGTTGCAATGAGAGTTACTGTAATCTTGTCGGTCGAGTCTTCATCTACTGTAGCACCAAAGATGATATTTGCATCAGGATCTGCTTCATCTTGAATCTTAGAAGCTATCTTGCTGATGTCTAACATTCCCATATCATATCCACCTGCAACATATAGGAGAATTGATTTTGCACCGCTTATTGATGTCTCAAGAAGCGGACTGTTTACAGCCATCTTAACTGCCTGATCAATCTTATCTTCACCAGAACCACGGCCGACACCCATGTGTGCAATTCCTCTGCCTTCCATAATAGCTTTGACATCTGCAAAGTCAACATTTACAAGTCCATATTCAGAAATTAAATCTGAAATTCCTTGCACGCCCTGTCTTAGTACATCATCAGCCATTGAGAATGCTTCAAGCATAGATGTATTACTTTCACTTGAATCAATCAACTTGTCATTAGGAATAACTACCAGTGAATCAACAAAATTCTTTATGTAATTAATTCCTTTATTTGCTCTATTCCAACGCTTCTTACCCTCAAATGAGAAAGGTTTTGTTACAACTGCAACAGTTAAAGCTCCAGCGTCCATTGATGCTTTTGCAATAACAGGAGCTGCACCTGTTCCTGTTCCTCCTCCCATTCCTGCTGTGATGAATACCATATCGGCATCTTGAAGATATGTATTTATCTCCTCTAAGGTTTCTTCGGCAGCCTTTTGACCAACTTCTGGATTAGCTCCTGCTCCTCTTCCACCTGTTATCTTTTCTCCGATTTGAATTTTTATCTCAGCCTTGCACTTTGACAACGCCTGTTTATCTGTATTAACGGCAATAAATGTTACTCCACGCATTTCAGCATCGACCATTCTATTGATAGCGTTGCAACCGCCTCCGCCTACGCCTACAACTTTAATAATCGCTGCAGCTGTCTGATCTGATACCAAATCCGAAACAAATTCCATCATAATGCTCCTTCCTCCATTTAGTTATATTTGAATAATAACATAATAATGTATTAAATGCACCAAAAATATGACCGCAAATCAATGTTTTTGTCAATTTTTTTGATTTTTTTACAACATATATATGTTTATCGTCAATAAAACCACCATATCTACGCTTTTATTGTCTAGTTGAATGTAGGTATGTATGTGGCGTATCCATTCTCGCTTACGACAATTCTTCCACGCTTAACACCTTTATCAATCAATGTTTTTAATATTTCCTGCATCCTATTTTTTTCAATCATAGTTTTTATATCAGATGTCATTCCTGTGCATATTAAATTATCGTAAATATATATGGTTGTCTTGTCTCCATCTACTATGATTTTTTTAAAAAATAGTTTATGGTCCTTCATTAAATTCAAAATCTCATATGAATCATTTAGATGTTTGCTATTTTCACCCTCTAGCTCTTTGGCTAGCTTCATTTTTTTAATTTTTATACCCTCAATTACTGTCAGATGTGGCATATCTGTCGTCTTTCTAAGGACAATCCTATCACTATCGGTGACTATATATTTACCATCATAAGGAATGGCTGCCATCTGCTCTCTTTCCTTTACTTTTATAACTAGGGTACTTGGAAGTCTTCTCCTAACCTTTACCTTTTCTATGTATGGATTTTGAAGTAAATAAGATTTAATCCTTATCTTCCCCGGCTTATATATTAAATTATTGCCCATCTTTACATGAGCCATGCTTATTATTTCGCTATCTAAGAAGTAATTATTTCCTTTTACAACGACTCTATCAACATTAACTAATTTGGTAAAGGAGAGTATAAATAAGCCAATAATTATTCCTGCTATTATAAATAAATTCCTTCTTTTTCTATTTTTCTCTTTTCTTTCCTGCTTTCTTTTTTTTATTCTATCTAATATCTCCTCGAGCTCTTTGTCTATCTCTTTATTATGCTCTTTTTCTCCAATTTCTTGCTCTTTTATATCCTTTTTTAATTCTTCATTTATTTCCTCATTATCTTCTGATTCCTTATTGTTTTCTAGATTCATTCCCTCGTTTAGAGCTTTTCTATTATCTTTTTGATTTTCTTCTCCTTCTAAAAAAGGGCTTTCTTCAAATGAATCTTCTTCATAGAAAAAATCATCGGGTTCAGTTCCTGCAAATTCTTCATAATCTTCATCAAGATTAACATTATTCTCATTATCTCGTGAATATTCTTCTTCGCCTTCGATTAGACTGCTTCCCTCGGTAAGTATTTCCTTTATTTCTTCTGCATTTACTTCTTCATCAAATAAGCCTGTAGTATTATCTTTCATTTTTAAGTTCCTTGGTAATGGATTTATAAATTATTTCAGTCGCATCTTGGCTTGAACAATGTTTGCTATCTTCTCTCATATCTTCAAGCTCATATGGATTTTCATATAAATATTCAATCTTCTCAATTACTCTATGAGCAGTCATCTCATCTTCTTCCACAAGATATGCTCCGCCCTTATCAGACACGGATTTTGCATTGTAATACTGGTGATTTTCTGTAACATTTGGGGACGGGATAAATATCGCAGGTCTTCCGCTAGCTGTTATCTCGGCAACAGATAGAGCTCCCGCTCTACATATCACTATATCTGCAGACGAAATTGCATTTGGTATATAATTAATATATGCAGATATATTAATATTTTTACCTAAATTCCCAACTTCTTTTCTCAATGTCCTAATTACTTCGTCATACATATCATTTCCAGTGCCAAGCATAATATGAATATCTTTATTTTGTGAAAATTTTTTAATAATTTCAATCCCTATATTATTAATTACTTGAGAGCCAAGGCTTCCTCCGAATATAAATATGTTAAATATGCCTTCATCTATTCCAAGTGCTTTTCTTGCTGAATTTTTATCTATTTTATAAAAATCATCTCTCACAGGATTTCCTGTATATATGAGCTTATCTTTATTTTTAAATCTTTCCCTTGCATCATTAAATCCCAGAAAAATTTTATCAGCATATTTTTCAAGAAATTTATTGGCCATACCGGGGAAGGCATTTTGTTCGTGAATAAATATTGGAATTGACATAGAAGATGCTGAAATAACAACCGGAATGCTGATATATCCTCCTGTGCTAATTACCAAGTCTGGTTTATATTTTTTTAGTAATTTCTTTGCCTGCCTAATCCCACGCATATTAGAAACAGCTGTCTTTACAAGTTTTAGAGGATTATCTCTATCTAGGTACATAGTATCGACAGATTCAAACTTATATCCATGCTTTGGTACAATATCCCTCTCAAGCCTGTCTTCGCTACCTATATATATAATTTCTGTTTCAGGATTTTTTTGAACAAATTTATCTGCAATTGCAAGAGCCGGATAAATATGTCCGCCCGTTCCTCCACCAGTCATAACTATCTTCATAATTACACTCTCTTAATGCCCTTTTTCCTTGATATATTAAGTAAAATTCCCATTGACATCATAAATACCCATATCGATGTTCCGCCATAACTGATAAATGGAAGCGTTATTCCTGTTGTCGGCATTGAAGCTGTAACAACCGCAACATTGATTATTACCTGAAGGGCAAGCATTATTGTAATTCCTGACGCCATATACATTCCGAACTTATCGCCTGCACCGGCAGCAACCTTAAATCCCTCATATATGAGGAGGAGATATATTATAAGCAGGATAGCTACCCCGACAAATCCAAGCTCCTCTGCGATAATTGCGAGTATAAAATCATTTTGTGGCTCTGGCAAATAAAGATTTTTTGCGACGCTTCTTCCAAGCCCTTTGCCAAATAATCCGCCCGTCCCTACAGCAAGAACTGATTGTGAGAGCTGATAACCTGCACCATGAAAATCTTTAAATGGATCAATCCAGTTGGTCAATCTTGAATACCAGTGAGAATCAGGAAGCTTTAGCAATATAAATGCTGTTCCAGCTGCTCCTACAGCACCACCCGCAACAAAATACCATGGATTTAAACCAGCTACAAACATTATTCCTACCATAATAGCCACTATAACAATAGCTGTTGACAGGTTAGGCTGTTTTACTATAAGACCGAAATGAATTAATGCCACTGACAAAATTGGCAAGACACCTTGCGTGAAACTCCTTATCTTAGCTGGGTTTTCTGCAATAAATGCGGATGTGAAAACTATCATGAAAAGCTTTGAAAACTCACTAGGTGTAATTCTAAACGAACCATATCCTATCCATCTTGTAGCAAAGTTTACAGTTATTCCAAGCGGTGTAAATACTAGGCAAAGACTTATAATACTGACAATAACAGCCCAGAGCGAAAACTTCTTATAATTATGATAATCATATTCAGCTAAAAGAAACATCCATATAAAGCCTGTTATAACATAGGCACCATGTCTTTTTAGAAAATAAAAAGGTGTTGGGTTGTTCAGATTAACAGTCGAATAATATCCAGCACTTAGTACCATTACCAAGCCAAAAATCACAAGAATGATTACATATGCGAGTATTCTAAAATTGTATTCTGTTACGAGCTTAGAAATAAATCCTCCATTATACACTCTTCTTCTATTTTCATTTTTTGTTTTTCTATTCTTTTTATTCTTATTAAACATTTTTAAATATATTTATTTTAGAAGTGAATTAACACATTCTTTAAAATGATTTCCTCTTTGAATATAACTATCGTACATATCCCAGCTTGCACAGGCAGGTGACAAAAGAATCTTATCTCCTTTTTCAGATATTTCAAAGGCTTTAGAAACGCTATTAGGAAGATCTTTTTCTAAATATACTTCACTAAAATATTGTTCATTTATATCCTTCTCTATAATTCCTGCATCTCTTCCATATAATATAACAGCTTTTACCCTGCCAGCTAAATTTTTTGCAAGTTCTTTGAAGTCCTGACCTTTTCCATCTCCCCCTGCAATCAGTATTATGTTGTTTTTCAACGCTTTCAATGCTATTATGCTCGCATCTACATTTGTACCTTTTGAATCATTATAAAATTTAACTCCATCTACTTCTCCTGAGTATTCAATTCTGTGCTCAACTCCGGAAAAGTTCTTAATAGCTTCTCTTATTATTTCAGGCTTTATTCCTGCAAAAAATGAGATTGCTGATGCTGCTAATATGTTTTCTATATTATGATTTCCTGGAATTTTAATATCATCAACATTACATATTTCATATTCGTTTCCATTTTCGTCCTTTATGACGATAAAACCATCATCAAGATAAGCACCCTTGTCAAGCTTTTCCTTCCTGCTAAATGGAATAATATTTGATTTTGCATTAAGAGAGAGTTTGTAGCAAGCGGTATCATCTTTATTTATTATAAGATAATCGCCAGAATTCTGATTAGCAAATATGCGAGCCTTTGCCATACCATAAGCTTCCATGGTATGGTGTCTATTAAGATGATCCGGCGTAAAATTTAATATAGCTGATATAAATGGCTTAAATCTGTCTACTGTTTCTAGCTGGAAACTGCTAACTTCCGAGATAAACCAGTCCTTATCATCTGATATAAGAGCATCTGTTATCGCTGGATTACCAATGTTACCAACTACATATGCTCTCTTATTTGCTTCTTTAAAAATTTCTCCTACCAGAGTAGTTGTAGTAGTTTTTCCATTAGTGCCTGTGATTGCAATATATCTTCCCTTAGAAAGTCTATATGCAAGTTCAAGTTCACCGATGACCTCTACTCCTTTTCTAATCGCTTCTTTGACAATTTCAAGTTCTAATGAAACGCCAGGGCTTAAAACCATCATATCAAAATCTTCTATGTTTTTTGGAAATGATCCAAAATAAGCAGGAATCTCAGCTTTTTCAATATAAGAAATGATAGCAGGCTTCATATTTTCTCTCGGATTGCTATCTTGAATGCTAATATCACTTCCAATCTCTTTAAGTGCTTTAACTACCGCCTGACCTGATTTACCCATTCCAACTACAATTATTTTTTTATCTTTAATTCTTTGCATATATACATCTGCATTTTTCATCATAAACTCCCTATTTTCTCAAAATTTTCTATGAAAATATAAATGCTATAATCCCAAATATAAGCGTTATAAAACTGAATAGAAATGATATTTTTTTCTCGCTCATTCCGCCTAATTCAAAATGATGATGAATGGGAGACATTCTAAAAAGTCTTTTCCCTCCTGTTTTCTTAAAATAAGTGACCTGAAGAATAACTGATAATGCTTCCAAAACATAGATTATTCCTATGATTGGAAGAAGTAGCTCCATCTTCGTTACAATAGCAATCGCAGATAGTAATCCACCTAAAGCCATAGAACCCGTATCTCCCATAAATATCTTCGCTGGACTCCAGTTAAAATATAGGAATCCTACAAGTGCTCCAGCCATTGAAGCCCCTGCTACAACCAATATTTTGTCCTGCTTAGATATGCCAATAGCTATCAAAATTATTGAAAAGACAAGTGTAACACTAGACGCAAGCCCGTCAAGACCGTCTGTAAGATTAACTGCGTTAGACATAGCAAGTTCAACAAATATAACAAATGGTATGAATAATATACCGAAATCAATATATTTTTTTATAAATGGAATAAAAATCAAAGTACCATCATCTTTAAAAATCATCATATAAAGAGCTATAAGCAAGCTAAAAAGTAATTGAAGAGCAATCTTTTGCTTTGGAGTCATGCCCAGATTATTCTTTTTTGCAATTTTTTCATAATCGTCAATAAATCCAATAAGCCCAAATAAAAACATGGTAATTATTATCATCAAGGTATCTAGATTGAAAATATTGCCTATTAGAAGTCCAATCGTAACGCCGGCTATAATGGCAATTCCACCCATTGTCGGTGTCCCTTTTTTGCTCAAGTGAGCCTTTGGTCCCTCTTCTCTTATATATTGTCCTAGCTGTTTATGACGAAAAATTGGTATCAGTTTTTTTGTTATATACCACGAAACAATCATAGAAATAATTAGGCACATTTTCGCATTATTTATATACATTTTAACTCCTCTGCAATATTTTCTAGCATCATTCCCCTAGATGCCTTTATTAAAATCAAATCGCCTTTACAAATATTCCGTCTTATATTATCTTTTGCTTCATCTAAATCCTTATATTCAATGATATGTCTAATGCCATTTTCCCTTGCTCCTCTTGCTATATCTCTTGCCCTTTCTCCTACTGTTATCAATAAATCTACTCCTTTACAAGCAAGATACTTCCCTACAATAATATGCCCTTCTTCTGAATTTTGTCCAAGCTCGAGCATATCACCTAGAATTGATACATATCTCGACGCCTTGCTATTTATCAAAACATCAATTCCAGCTATCATCGATTCTGGGCTTGCATTATATGTATCATTTATTATTGTCCAGTCTTTTGCCCTTATTATATCAAGTCTCTTTTCATTTATATTTATATCTGTATTATTAATACCTTCTATTGCATCTTTTAGAGGCACACCTATACCAACTGCAAGTGCAAGAGCTTCTGTAGCATTCAAGAGATTGTGTCTTCCTATTGCTCTAAGGTTTAGGTCTGCTACTTCACTCGATTTATTGCTTGTTTTACCTGTTTTTTTTATCTTCTCAATTATATCATCAGAAAAACGCAGTTTACATTTTATGCCGTCAATTCCTAAATCTTTAATATCATAAATCTTATATGATGAATTATTCTTTGTGCCGACCTTGATTACATATGGATCACCCTTTATTAAATTCAGAAGTTTTTCGCTCCCAAGTATGTCATTATCTGAATTGACCACAAGTGGATTTTTTTTATCGAATCCCTCTGCAATCTTTAATTTTTCTATAGCTAAATTTTCTCTTGTTTTAAATGTTTCAAGATGAGAGGTGCCAATATTTGTAATTATCGCCCCATCTGGGTCTACAATATTTCTTAAATCCCCCATGCGAGTGGTATCTCCAACTCCCATCTCTATTACCGCTACCTCAATATCATCTTCAAAATCAAAAATAGTAAGTGGCACGCCATATTCGCTATTAAAGTTGCCCTTTGTTTTACCTACCCTATATTTTGAAGAAAGAGCTGAATAAAGAAATTCCTTTGTGCTCGTCTTTCCGTCGCTTCCTGTCACTCCTATTTTGATTATGTTTTTCCAATCGGCAAAATATTTAGTCGCAAGATCCATTAGTGCCCTAGTTGTATCTTCAACTAGATAAATATTTGCTCTTCCCTCATCAATTAATTTATTAGCCCAATTAATATCTGAAATTACGATATTCTTACAACCAGATTTTTGAACATCTGGTATGAATTTATGTGCATCATTAACATTTCCAATTATACAGAAGAATATACCGCCATTAGTAACCTTTCTTGAATCAATAAAAACGCTACTAACTAGCTCATCCGAGTTTTTGAAAAATTTACATTTTAGTGCAGATGAGATGTATTCAGGTGATAATTTTTTCATCAATTACTCCTTATAATTAACTACTCTTTATATATGTATACCGTGCTACCCTTTGGAAGCTCAGTTCCAGCTTTAGGATATTGGTCGATAACATTAAATGACGAATCATCCCCATTATCCGGAGTTATTATATAATTAAATCCATTAGACTTAATTATTGCCTTTGCCCTATTGCTATTTATATTTGTTACATCTGGAACCTTGATCTTTTTATCGCTAATCTTTGACTTCTCTTCTTCTGAATACTTTCTTTCAACACCTTTATATTCTAAGGTTTTTTCGAGTATCTCTCTCATAATAGGACCTGCTGCAGTAGCACCGAAATTAGCTTTCTTTGATCTATTTACTATTACTAAAATTGAAACCTCGGGATCATCCATAGGTGCCATTCCCACAAATGATGCGATTGTATCTGAAGAATACTTTCCATCTTCAGCAATATATGCAGTACCAGTTTTTCCACCTACCCTATATCCTGGAATATATGCAATTGTTCCTCCAGCTTCTCTTACATAATATTCCATAATATCTCTCATCTCATCTGCTGTCTTTTTCGATATTACCTGTCTTACCTTTTTCTTTTTAAATTCCTTTACAGTTTTACCATTCTTATCTTCTATCTTGCTTACTATTCTTGGTTTCATTAACCAGCCGTCATTGCCTAGGGAGTTTACCGCTGTTAGAATTTGAATTGGTGTTATAGCAAGACCATGACCATATCCTGTTGTAGCTAGATCGACCGATGTTAGATCCGTTTTTTTCTTTATTATTGATGATGTTTCTCCCGGTAAATCAATATTTGTCCTATCATTTAAACCGAACAAGTTCATATATCTATAAAGCTTTTCAGAACCCATGTCAAGGGCAACAGTTGCCATTGCAGGGTTGCATGAGTTCCCTACAGCTTCTTTAAGGTTTTGCTTCCCATGTGCTGCACCCCAGCAATGAAGGACTACTCCATCAACATTCTTAGTCCCGTTGCAGTAGTATTCGCTTTTCTCTGTTGCAGCACCAGAGTCAATTGCTGCCGCAGCTACCAAAAGCTTAAATGTAGAACCTGGTTCATAATCACTGCTTACAGCAGGTATCGACCACATATTAGAAAGGTATTCATTCTTATCTTTAAGACTTAATTTCTGAAATTTTTTATTTTCTTCATTATCAACGGGCTTATTTGGTGAGTTTGGATCATATCCTGGAGTTCTTGCTACAGCTAAAACATCTCCTGTCTTTGGGTTCATAACTATACAGCTTATTGATTCAGCCTTAGTTTTTTTCATTCCCTCTTCCAAAGCTTCCTCTGTATAATTTTGTATGACTTCATCTATTGTAGTAATTACATTATAACCGTCTCTCGGTTTATATAACTTAGATCTGCTTCCTGAGAGCGTATTGCCTTGACTATCTGCTGTCTTGATCGCTCTACCCTTTGTACCTGTTAGTTCTTCATTATATTTGCTTTCAATCCCGCTCCTTCCGACCATATTTCCATCTACATTACCTATAACCTGAGAAGCCATCTGTTTGTTTGGATATATACGCCTTGATTCTGTTTTTACAACAATCTGTGCACCAAATTTTTTTTCGAGCTTATCGACCTGTTTCTGATCCAGTCCGCTTGCAAGCAGTGCCAAATTATCAACTCCGGTGAACTTTTTCTTCATTTCTTTTTCAGGCACCTTAGTAATCTTGCACATCTCCTTTAGATTGCTATTTTTTTCTGCTTCTTTTAGCTCTGATGACTTATATAAATTGTTTGTATATCCATATAATTTATAAATTTTAACTGTTTCTGCAATAGGCTTCCTATTAGCATCGTAAATTTGACCTCTAGTTGGCAATATTGCACTATCTATTTTTTGCATCGAATCAGCCATCTCTGCTAACTTATCACCTTTTACAACCTGTAGATAGGCAACTCTGAAAAGCAAGGTAGTAAAAAGTAGTACTATAATAATAAAGCCAATCATCAATCTTTTTTTATTATATGCACTTACCCTATTTCCACCGATTTTGTTTTTTATTTCGCTTTTTTTCATATATGCGTTTCACCATTCCAAATTTTATGTTTTTATTATCTCAAAATTATTTAAAAAAAGCCACTAATTCATAAAAAGAATTAGCGGCTTCGTTATTGATTTTGTTCTTATTTAAAGGCATCTTGTTTGATTTTATCCGCTAAATCAATATTGCCTGATTTATCCCCATCAATTTTTTTAATGTTTGATTTGCTTTGATGTATCATTCCATATTCATTTATAGCTTTATCCTCAATAATACTTATATTGTTAGCATCACTCATACTACCATTAAGTGCGTCAATTTCTGCCTCGATATTGGCATTAAGCCCCTCCAGCCTGTTGTTTTCAAGCTTTATATTGGCTGATGCTGCTGAAAGCATTACTGCAATTAATAATAATATTCCAATACATATTATTGTTAATACAATCTGCTTTCTCGCTAATGCTGTTCTCTCTCTAACCTTCTTTGCTTTAATTCTCTTCGCAGCAAGCTCACCTGCATATCCATTTCCTACAGCTATTGATGCCATGTCCATCTCCTTTTTATCTATTCCGCATCAATGATTACAACTTTTCTATAATTCTTAACTTTGCACTTCTCGCTCTTGGATTAGAATCTATTTCCTCGCTTGATGGCAAAATTGGTTTCTTTGACACTTTCTTTATATCTGTCTTTTTTCCACACACACATATTGGAAAATCCGGTGGGCAGGTGCATGGATTGAGTCTATCGTTAATTGCCTCTTTTACTATTCGATCTTCTAATGAATGAAAGGATATTATTGCCATTCTCCCTCCAGAATTTAAGTGGTTTGGCAAAATTTCCATAGCCTTTTTTAAATGAGATAATTCACCATTTACTTCAATCCTTATGGCTTGAAAAGTTCTTTTTGCAGGGTGTGGACCCTTTCTTCTGGCTGCTGCAGGAATCGCTTTTTTTATTATTTCAGCTAGTTCTACTGTCCTTATTATCGGCTCTTTTTCTCTCTCATTAACTATGAAATTAGCTATCCTTGATGCCCATCTTTCTTCACCATAATCTCTTATGATTTCGGTGAGCTTTTCCTCTGAATACCCATTTACAACATCATATGCTGTAAATTCATCTTCTTCATTCATTCTCATATCCATGGGTGCATCGTTCATATATGAAAAACCACGGCTTGCATTGTCCAGCTGAAATGATGACACCCCTAGATCTAAAAGTATTCCGTCTACCTTATTAAATTCTTCAAATAAGAGCTCTTCATTGCTATAACTAGAGTGAATAAATTGAATATTGCACTTGATGTCTTTCAATCTTTTTCTCGAAGCCTCTAAGGCATCAACATCTCTATCTACGGCAAGAAGGACGCCTTGTCTATTAAGCTTCTTGCATATTCCCTCTGAATGTCCTCCTCCTCCAAGGGTTCCATCCATGTATATACCATCAGGTTTTATCCTTAGTTCTCTTATTACTTCCTCAAAGAGTACCGGTGTATGCTTAAATTCCACCTAAATCCTCCTATAAGTCGTACATATCGAGTTTTGCAAGAAATTCTTCATTGTCCATCATATTTTCCCCCTCAGGATCAACATATTCTTCCTTGCTCCAAATTTCTATCTTGTCCATGGCTCCCTTAGTTACGAGATCCTTGTTGATATTTGCATATTTTCTTAGATTTAATGGAATTAATATTCTTCCCTGACTATCAAGTTGGCATTCTTCTGTATTTGAGAAAAATTCTCTTATGAATTTACGAACATCTCTATCGGACTGCTTTAATTTTTTAAATTTTTCAACCTGTACTTCCCAATCTTCCATAGCATAAATATAGAGGCATTTATCAAACCCTCTGCTGAGCATACATCTTCCGCCAAGCTTCTCACGATGCTTAGATGGAATAATCATTCTATTTTTGCCATCAATGGAATTTTCGTATGTACCGGTGAACATCTATATCCTCAGTTTTTAACTTTATATTTTTTCTGTCTTAGTTTTTATCTGTCTTAATTTTTATCTGCCTTGCTCCTTTGCAACACGCATTAGGTCGCTTGAGAGCAAGGCTTGTCTTTAATTTCCACCATTTTACAACACTTTACTACATTATGCAATAATTTTACTTGTATTTCCCTCCATTTTTTTAAATTTTTTGTTTTTTTATACAAAAATTAGAATATATGTTCTTTTTTGTTTCCTTTATTTTTTGCATAAAAAAAGTAATCCGGTCTACCCTGATTACTTTTTAAATAAATTTTTAAATTAATTATTCGTATTATTCTTTTATCGTTTTTTTTAATCCGAAGCTTGCTTCGACATTTTTCTTCCCACCTATTTTAGAGTGAATATATATTATTTTTTCTGCTTTTGGATCAACCACGCTAGGTGGCATGAAATCGCTTTCATATATGCTTAGCACATCTCCAAACCTTGCTTCATGAACAAATCTGAAATTCATAGATGTCAAATTATATTCCTCAATCTGCGGTATAAAATCATATAAAAGATCTGCATACATAGTATTATTTATATGTTTATTTATATCTATTTTAGAATATCTAACTTCTATATCGGATATGTGCTTATACTCTATATCCCTAGGCTGCCTTACCCTATCAGGTATGCCCAGTTTTATTTCATCGTCTATTGGATAAGCACTAATATCATATTCTCCATCAAGCAGAATATTTTTTTTATCTACTCCGACGAGTCCCCATTTGCTAGACGCCCTTACGCAGACATCATTACCTCTTAATATTTCATAATACCTAGGATATATTGCACCCTTGCACATTCCGCACCATGTATTCACCCTGAGCTTATCATTTTGCCTTATCGTTTTAAAGATTTCGATGCTCATTCTGCTCACTATGAATGCAAGCCTTTTTTTATCAAATAGCTCCTTATATCCCATGTCGGACTTTTGCATTTGCTTTTCCATAGCTTCCTGCATATATTGAAGAATTACAGACGGCCTAATAACCGATCTAGAATCCACCTCATATGACTTGACATCTAAATCTATGCTGAATTTCATTATTTCTCCTCAAAATTTCTCCTCGAAGATCAACTATTAAGCAAGCTAATCGCTCTTTCGGTTATTGCAATTGATAAACTTGTAGCATCTTTTTCAAATTCTTCAAACGAAGCAGGTCCGTCACCGTTGGCAAGGTCTGATATAACCCTTATGACAACAAATGGAATACCTGCATGAGAAGCACAATGTGCAATTGCAGCTCCTTCCATCTCTGCAGCAATAGCATCAAATTCCTCATGCAAAGATTTTTTCTTCGATAAATCCGCTATAAATTGATCGCCTGAGACTATAGTGCCTTTTAAAACTCTTTCACTATCACTGATTTCATCAGAAGCCTTCTCAACAATATCAACAAGCCTTTTATCTGATTCAAATTCCGTTGGCTTATCTCCACTAGAACCATTTGGTATATATCCCTTAACATATCCGAATGGAGTTAAATCATAATCATGCTGAATCATCTTATTACCGATACATATATCACCTATATGAAGCGAAGGCTCAAGTCCTCCCGCTATTCCAGTGTTGATTAAGGCTGTAATTTCAAATCTATCTATCATAATCTGGGTGCAAATTCCCGCGTTAACCTTGCCTATTCCTGATTTAGCAATAACCACATCAGTATCGTCTATCTTTCCTAAGTAAAAATCATTTCCATATATTGACTTTTTATCCAAAAAATCAATTTTAGATATAAGGCCAGCAACCTCTGTATACATAGCACCTATGATTCCTATAACTTCCCTATTTTTCATATATCATCTTTTCCTCATTCCAATTTTTTAAAATATCAAGCATATCTTCTGCTATTGATTTAGCGCCATCTAAATCGTGTTCTATATAATTCCCGCACTCCATCTCTTTTGCTCCTGGAATTTCTCCTTCAAATTCGCAAATAAATTTAAATGAATTATATGCTAGATCTATTGCTTTTTTATAACTTATATCATCCCTTAAGAGCATATAAAATCCGGTTCTACAGCCCATTGGTCCTATGTAAATTACGCTACCCTTAAATTTGGAATTTCTTGCATAAGTAGCAAACAGATGTTCAAAGGTATGTAAGGCTCCATTTGAAACATAATCACCTTTATTAGGCTCTTTCATTCTTATATCATAGGTTATAATATCTCCATCAATTCTTGAGATGTACATTCCCTTTTTTAATTTATTATGGTCTACTTGAAAGCTTGCAATTTTTTTCATTAATGTCTCCCCTTATACGCTCTGAACCTTATGCTCTACGCCCACAACACCTTATTATGCTCTATGCCTTTCTTACCATCAATTCTTTCATTGCCAATTCAAGTCCATCAGCAGTCAGTTGATACATACTTATAAGCTCAGATATTATAACCTGTGTTTCCGTCCAAAAACTAACATATTCTGGTGTAGGCTCAGGATTTATCCAAACAAGATGAGGAAAATGTCTTTTGAATATCTCAAGCCAAGAATAACCACTTATAGAAGTATACTCTCCAGTGAGCCAATTGTAATTTCTACCGAGAAGCTCAGCTCTATTCATAGCTGCGTCACCAACTATTAAAACCCTGTACTCCCCATCAAAATTATCTAATAACCAGTTCGTGTCAATCTCGCTATCTTTCATGAGCTTTGGATCCTTCCAGAGTTTATCATAGATACAATTATGAAAGAAAAAAGTATGTAGCTCCTTAAAATGATTGCTCTTAACTGCCGCTTGAAAAAGCGTGCTACATAGAAGGGAATAATAGTCCATCGAGCCCCCTGAATCCATCAGTAAAATGAGCTTTACTGCATTTTTTCTCGGATGCTTATATTTTATTTTAAGATTTCCGCCATTATCGCAGGTTGCTCTTATCGTGCCATCAATATCAAATTCCTTTTCAGATGTAATTACCTGATTTGAAAGTTGCCTTAATGTTTTAAATGCAAGCTGAAATTGTCTCGAATCAATGACGCTATCTTTTCTAAAATCCCTAAATTTTCTTTCTCCCGCAACCGACATGGCTGTGCGATGCCTACTTTCTCCTCCGATTCTAATACCATTTGGATGCCAGCCACTATTTCCAAATGGCGAAGTTCCCCTCGTTCCTACCCAGTATCCTCCGCCATTATGCTCTTCATCTTGCTCTTTAATTCGCTCTTTAAGCTCATTCAAAAGATTTTCGATGTCCTCCTCAGGAAATCCCATAGCCAATAAACCCTCCATAAGTGAGGGAATATCATCGAGCGGTTTGTTTAGCCAGCTCATCACTTCATCCGGAATCTCTTCTCCAAATGGAACATCTTTAAAAAACTCCAAAAACGCCTGATCATACTTGTCAAAATCAGCTTCGTCATGAACTAAAATAGATCTGCACAGATAATAAAAGTCGCTTAAACTGGAATTGTGAAGTCCAAGCTGTAATGCTTCAAGCAAGGTCATCCATTCGTTAAGCGATATATTTAATCCTCTCTTTCTAAGCAAAAAGAAAAATGCAACGAACATATATCTCTCCTAAATAAAATTATCTGAGGTTTTTCCCTAAATTTTCTAAATCCTTATCCTTCTTTAGAAGTGCTCCAGCAAAAGGAATCCTAGATATAATATCTGCTGAACTAATTCCACCTGAATTAAGGGCCCTTATCCAGTCTATAAGTTCTGATGTGCTTGGTTTCTTTTCTAGAGCATCAAGCGACCTTATCCAGTAAAAGGATTTTAATGCCTGATTTAGCAAGCTTTCCTCAAGATTTTCAAAATGGACATTGAGTATGCTCCTCATCTCCTCTTCGCTAGGGAAATTAATATAGTGGAAAATACATCTGCGTAGGAACGCATCTGGCAATTCTTTTTCTGCATTTGAAGTTATTATAACAATTGGTCTGTTCTTCGCCTTAACAGTTTTCTTAATCTCAGGAATGTAAAATTCCATCTGATCAAGCTCATAAAGTAAATCGTTAGGAAATTCCAAGTCCGCCTTATCAATTTCATCTATCAGCAGTACCACCTGCTCCTCGGACTCAAAAGCTTCGCCAAGCTTACCCATAGTAATATAATGAGCTATATCATCAACTCCTTGATTACCAAATTGACTATCATATAACCTTTGTACGACATCATAGACATATAATCCCTCTTGAGCCTTTGTTGTGGACTTAATATTCCAAGTAATAAGGTCCTTATTTAGTGATTCCGAGATAGCCTTTGCAAGCATTGTCTTACCTGTTCCCGGCTCACCTTTTATCAATAGCGGTTTTTCTAGCGTAATAGCAACATTTACAGAGCTCATCAAATCTGCTGATGCAACATATTCTTCGCTTCCACTGAATTTATTTAGCATAATATTATTTTAATATTCCTTTCTAATTATTATTTTGCAAATATTATTTTGCCATGTTTGGCCACTATTCTTGTTATTTTAACATAAATAAAAATCAAGGAATGAACTTACTGTGAAAATTCACCCCTTGAAATTTAATATGGTAATATATTTATATCATATATTTTTAACTAGATATTTATATTGTTTATTTTGAATTAGACATTTTATATAATTTATTTTGAACTAAATGTTTTATATGATTCTAACCCTTATAACTCCATCTACCTTAAGAAGCTTGTCAAAAATATCATCACCAATCTTTGAATCTGCGTCAAGAACCGTATAAGCATATTCGCCTCTCGATTTATTTGTCATGGCAGAAATATTTATACCTGCTTCACCAATTATGCTCGTAAAATTATTTAGCATATTATTGGCATTCATATGAAATAGGGTCACTCTCTTTCCCTCTTCCCAAGGTCCAACCGGGCAACTTGGATAGTTTACGCTGTTTACTATTGAGCCAGTTTCAATATATGCCTTGAGCTGTTCAACTGCCATAACAGCACAATTCGCTTCAGATTCCTTAGTAGACGCCCCAAGATGAGGAGTGGTTATGCAATTCTTATGCCCTGCGACAGTTGTATTTGGAAAATCAGATACATATTTTTTTACCCTGCCATCATCAAGAGCTTCAAGCATAGCCTCTTCATCAACAAGAATATCCCTTGCCATGTTTATTACTATTACATCACGCTTCATCATCTCTATAGCTTTTCGATTTATATAATGCCTTGTAGATTCCATCGCTGGCACATGGATGGTTATAAAATCACATTTTTTATATATCTTATTTATATCCGTAACATAGGTAACCCTGCTTGACATATGCCATGCACTGTCTACTCCAACATAAGGATCATATCCATATACATCCATTCCAAGATGAACTGCAGCATTCGCAACTCTTACGCCTATTGCACCAAGACCAATTATTCCTATTTTTTTACCATATAATTCAGTTCCCGCAAATTTCTTTTTTTCTTTTTCAGTCAAAGCTGAAATCTCTTCGTTAAAAGCATTGTCTCCTACCCATTTTATGCCTCCGAAAACATCTCTTGAAGCGAGCAACATTCCAGCTATAACAAGCTCTTTAACTCCATTCGCATTCGCACCAGGTGTATTAAATACAACTATGCCCTCCTCCGTGCAACGAGATAGTGGAATATTGTTCACACCTGCACCCGCTCTTGCAATTGATAATAAATTCTTTGAGAAATCCATATCGTGCATATTCGCACTTCTTACTACGATGCCATGAGCATCTGAGGTAAGATCAGTTTTTTCAAAATTGTCATCAAACTTTGACAATCCCAATGAAGATATATTGTTGAGCGTTGCATATTTGTACATAATTATTCCTCCATCTGTTTTGCATCTTTATCTTATAAATAAAAGCTTTATAAATAAAAATCTCATAAATAAAAACCACCTTGTGTAGATTTTTTCTTCACAAGATGGATTGTATTATAGCACATATAAAGATGTATTTTAAAGCATTTTAACAACTATTTTTTAATTTTTTTGTATTTTTTTATAATCATTCGGTGCGAAGTTAACTAATGCTCCTTCCCATTTCATAAGCTTCTTTTCTGGCAGGATGCGAATTTATCTCCCCAGCTTCATTTAGTCCACCTGCAAATATAGTGCCTTTAAGCTCAGCACCTTCAAAACATTTTATCCAGCCTAAAAACCCCTCTTTAGTAGCATTAAATACCTCATCGCCTTCCTCTATCGCTGTTGCGAGAAGATATACTTCTTTAAACTTATAATTTTTTTCATATATAGGAAGGGTTCTATCCAAAAGCGTTTTCATCTGACCGCTCATTTCAAAATAATAAATTGGAGTTGCAAAGACAAGGACATCTGCTGTAGCCATTCTCTTTACAATTCTGCTCGCATCATCTTCAAATACGCATTCTTCTGTACTTTGACAGGTAAAGCAGCCAGTGCAAAACTTGATTTCTTGACCGGCAAGTGAAATATATTCAACTGTATTATTGTTTTCTCTAGCTCCTTGAATAAATTCCTGAGCAAGCCCATCCGAATTACTAAATTCCCTAAAACTCGACGATATTACAAGAACACGCTTCATAACACTACCTCCTTAGCCAAAACACATATCTTTATTTATATATTTTATATACAAGCTCATATTTTTGGAAAAAATTTTTAAAATAAAAACTAATATTAAATTACATAATATTTTCTTTACAATAAATAAGCAAAATATAAAAATTACCTAATCTTTTACTAATTGTAACATATTTATCTTGCTTTTATTTTAATTGAATAATAATTTTTTATGTGCTATATTTTCCTTGTTATATAAGATTTATAAATAACTAATTTCCAATATTAAATATATTTCATCTTAATGATTTTATATATCATGTTTTAGTATGTTTTATATACCGTGTCTCTTACCGTATCTCTTTTAAGGAGGAATTATAAATGGATAATTTTAAATCTATCTTAACGCCAAATGAAATCACAGATTTTACAAGTGACATAGGTGTCTCAAAGGCGAATTTTTCTCCTTGGAGAACAAGGCTCCTTTCAATTATGGCAGGGTTATTTATTGCAATCGGTGGAGCTACAAGCACGAAGGCCAATATAGTGCTTGCGGGCTCTAAATATGCCTCTCTAACCTCGTCAATATTATTTACAATTGGACTTATTCTCGTCCTAGTTGCAGGAGCAGAACTTTTTACAGGCAATATCCTCTTGATAGTTGCATTTTGTGATAAAAAACTTAGTGCAAAAGAGCTCATAGTAAATTGGGCAAGGGTTTATCTTTGGAATTTTATTGGTGCTTTCTTCTTTGCGATTCTCATCTTCCTTGCTTTTGGAAAAGATGACCCCGTAATTAAAGCAGCCGCCAATATGCTTGAAACAAAAACATCATATTCTTTTATTCAGTGCATTTCATTAGCCTTCCTCTGCAACCTGCTTGTCTGCCTTGCAGTATGGATGAGCTTTGGAGCAAAGCAGGTTTCGAGCAAAATCATTGCATCAGCTTTTCCAATACTCGTCTTTGTATTTATGAAATTTGAGCATATAGTTGCAAATTTTTATTATTATACTGAAGGTATTCTAGGTGGAACCAAGGCCCCTATTTCAAGCATTATCCTTAACTCTCTAATTCCTGTTACTATAGGAAATATGCTTGGAGGACTTTTCGTCGGACTTATGTATTATTTAAGTTATCACAAAAATTAAGCATTAAATAACAACACTTATAATAAATAAAAAATCGAAAAATATTAAAAATAGTATTGCGGTTTTTTCATTATTATGTATAATATTTTTGTTTTTAATAAACCTTGTAGGTTAAGTATAATAGTATGTATTAAGTATTAAGCACAAGCTTCGATCCACGATGCGAGGGAAAACCCCTTTCTTCGTGGTTTTTTTACCATAATTTAATCCTTAATTTAACCCATAATTTAATCTATATTACTTATAACGAAAGGAATTTTTAAATGTCTAGACTAATTAAAAGCAATATAAAAATACTTCTTGGTAATTTAATATATGCCCTAGGCATAGTTTTATTCATCATTCCGGGAGGACTCATAACTGGTGGAACTACAGGAATTGGCCTAGCACTCAAGAACGCTTTTGGGCTTGATGTTTCCATTGTCATAGGAATTTTTAATGTCTTGATGTTTATTCTTGGATATATATTTTTCGGGAAAAAATTTGCCCTTGGAACTACTGTGAGCACGGTATCATATCCAATCTTCTTATTTATACTTGAAAAAATTATAGGAGATTTTGAGCTAACCAATGATATTTTACTATGCACTATTTTCGGTGGGCTTCTACTTGGAATATCTATAGCATTGATTATAAGGACTGGAGGAAGCACTGGAGGAATAGACATTCCACTTCTAATACTTCAAAATAAAACCGGACTACCTCTTTCAAAAAGCCTTTATGTGGTTGATAGCATAATTCTCCTTCTCCAATCTTTCTTTACCTCAAGGATTGGCGTTCTTTATGGAATTTTGCTAGTCATCATCTATACATATACTATAGACAAATTCCTCTCATCTGGTGAGATAAGAAATGAGCTTGAGATTGTAAGCGAAAAGCACAAAGAGATTAAAGAAAAAATCATGTCTGATCTAGATAGAGGCGTAACAATCTATCATGGCGAGACAGGAAAGCTTAGTAAAAAGATTAATATTCTCATTGTCGTCGTATCACCTAGGGAAGTTTTTTTCGCAGAAAAACTCATCTTAGATATAGATCCTGAGGCTTTTATAATTAACCACAGGATAACCCATGTTCATGGTCGTGGTTTTAGCAAAGAAAAGGTTTATATTTCAGATGCTTTTGATGAAGTAATATAATAGTTTTGCAGTAAGACCCCATATGATTTCAGGCTCACTTCTATAGAAATAGAGTTTAGAATTTAGCGATTTCCAGTCATAACCCTTTCCATTAGGAATTAGTTCATATGGCAGGTCATCGCTTTCATCCCTTATTAGATGTGCATCATATACCTCAGGTTCATTTTCTATAAACCAGCTAATTGGTATTGAAAATACTGACTCAACCTCCAATTTTGAAAATGTCCAATTATAGTCTTTTATTATAACAAGATTTGAAAAAATTTGTGTTCCATACTCCGTACTCATAAGATGGAGCTTTGTTATAAAATCAATTTGTTCATCATTAATCAATAATTCTTCTTTTAACTCTCTTACTGCGGTTATGTCTGGAGTTTCGCCATCTTCAATAACCCCGCCCGGAAAGCATATTTCTCCTCCTTGAGGTATCTTACTATTTCTTTTCTCAAATAAAATCTCAATGCCGTCTTTACAGGCTATTAGCGGAATTACCACCGAGGCTTTTTTGTTAATGATTGGCTCAATGCTTTTATATTCTTCATTAACATTTTTTAATTTTTCAATCTTATCTATCATTACTGGTATTTCTGACATATTTCTTCATCTCTTACTGTATTATTGCTTAGTCTGATTAAAAAAGATATTCCAGCAAGGGCTAAGGCAGAGCCAAGGCCTGTATAAAAATAGGCGATAAATTTCTCAGGCAAAACATGGGCTGCTCTAAGCCCTATTCCCCCAGACATCATGAAAATCATTATCATATAAGCCTTTAAATCAAAAAAAGTCCAAAAAGGTTTATACTCATTTTTATCATTCCTAATTCTTTTTACATGCTTGCTACTCATTTTTAAAAACATCGTTCCAAATGCTAAAAATATGATAATTGAAGATATGATGTGTATAATTGTAAAAGTCTCTAAATTCTTATATGAAATTATTCCAAGCCTTGCAACATTAAAGCCCGCAATACACCAAACTATCCCCGCTATTAATATCAATGAATTTTTACTTACCATCCAAAATTTTTTATTATCCAATTTCCCCTCGCATAAATTAAATCTAACTCGATATAAATTAATATATAATAAAATATAAAAATAAATTAATTTAATCTGTATTAGTCTATTTTTATATGTTATAAGCTGTTTTAAAAATTTAGTCTATTTTAAAAATCGATCCCTCGCTTCTCCTAATCGGCCTACTGTCAAGCTTATCCTCAAGCCTTATTTTTTGAGCTTTAATTTCTCTTAGAAGTGCATTTTTATCATCAGGAAGCCTGCCATATAAACGAAGAATATTTGACGGATGCAAGCCGAAAAAGAGTGTATCACTTAGGTCTAAATTTTTCAATAAAATTTCCTCTTCTTCAATATATTCGCCTATTGTACTTTCTATGAATTTCCCGCTTTTCATATCCTCATAAATCGGAGATACCGGCTCAGCGTGAAGCGTGGTCGTAAAAACAAGGTATGGTGTCGTTTCATTTATAAGCCTGGCGGTAGCGATTGCATTTTCTCTTAAAAGCTTAGGGCCTGCACTTCCAAGAATTACATTTGCTGCATAATCAATTCCAGCATTTCTAAGTCTGCTCAATTCGTAAAACGCTTCTTTCGCATTATACCCCTTATTCATCAATTTAAGAGCTTCATCCAGTCCGCTCTCAACTCCAATATTAAACTGGTTAAATCCAAGTTCTCTTAGCTGGGCAAGTTCTTCATCAGATTTACCCTTTATATTTCTTATCGATGCGTACATAGAAATATTTTCTACCTTTGGAAGATATTCATGAATAGCCTGACCTATTTCGATAAGTCTTCTCGCACTCAAAGAGAATGGATCCCCATTTTCAAGAAAAACACGCCTTGTATCAGGATAGTATTCTCTCGCTTCAGCAAGATCTTTTTTTACCTGCTCAATCGGTTCAACCGAAAAAGGCACATCTTTATACATATAACAAAATGAACACTTATTATGCGAGCAACCACTCGTGACTTGAAGAAGTAGTGAGCCAGCTTCAAATGGAGGTCTATATGTGATTCCTGTATATTTCATCTTATTATCCTTTTATCCTTTTTTCTTTGTTTTCTTTGTTTTTTCTTTATTTTTTTATTTCTACTTTATTTTTTTATTTTTCTTTTTTTAGAACATTATTAACTTTCTTTTATTAAATCGTCTGAGGCAATAATCTTTTTTCTTATGTCAATTAGAATTAAAAATAGGCTCACACCGATTAAAATATGTCCAATACCTGCAACTGCGGAAATACCCGCATCAAAACCCTTAGGAATATTCATCTCTAAAGTCTGACATATGCCCCTCATCAAAAATGCCAAAACTGTGATATTTAAGCCAATTTGGTAAAATACAGTTTTCTTGATTAGTTTGTCGTCTGAAATATGGAAGTTCTTTTCAAACAAAAGAAGAATTAAGAACATAAACATACCCAAGATAAAATAATGTGTATGTACAATAGATAGGGTCGTTTTTCCATTAAATCCGTTAAACTTCGTAAATTCACGATAAAATACCCCACCTACCATAGCAAGAATTGCATATAGAAATGATACTTTTAAATATTTTTCAATATAATTTTTCATTGCCATAACCTCCGTTATTAAAAGCTTATTATTGTGTGATTATATAGCAAATAGGTAAAATTATGTGAAGAATCAATATGTTTAATATAACATATTTAAAATTTTCGCGATAATATTTAATGATTTTTTCAAAACTATTTAAAGAAAAATATTTATATAATTTTATGGAAATTGATAAAAAAATGCTTAATTATTAGTAAGAAATAATTAGCATTTATAGATAAGAATTTATGAAAAATAATTTAGTTTTCTCTTTTATGCATTACCTAATAAAGTATATACAACAAACATAGTAATTGGAAAAGAAAATACTAGTATTAAATTTAATATTGAAAATAATATAGATTTACTTTTTATCGAAAAAATCAAGCCAATAATTCCAAGTATAGGACATATAAAAATTGTGCTCATTCCTATTGGTTTAATTTGAGTAAAATCATTAAATATATTTGTTGGCACTAAATATGAAATTATATAAATAATTAGTCCTATAGCAAATGTGTAAATACCTATATTACTTTTTTTATTCGCTCTATTATTCAATATAGTTCACCTCCCAATTATAAATTTTAATTTATTATGCAATGTAAATGATAGATTGGATTTTTAAGATTTTGAAATTTCTAATTTTTGATTTTGTTTTGATGTATCATATTAAAGTGATAATTTGCTGATTTGATAGTTTGATAAAATGTTAGCCTGTTGTTTCGTTTCCTCATTACAATATTAATCCTTTAATGTGATAGTATGACAATTTGATATATTTAATATATTGCTAAATTTATACCAGTTTAGCTCTTTAATTCATTAACTTACAAATATACTATCCCTTTATTTTCTAATCCATAATCAGCGTATTAGAGATTTTATAATCTTATAAATAATTTATCTTCTAAATTTATTAACTACTCAAAAGAGAAGCTCTCTTACTTTTTATTATATAGATTATAATATTAGAATTTAGATTTGGCAAACAAAAATTCTTTGTACAAAATGCTGATTTATTGATGGTGACCAGTTGCTATATCCTTTATTGTTTTTAAGTTATTAGACACCTTTCTTTATATACTATCATGGGAGTCTACTATTTTTATAATCTCTAATAACTTCCCCTGTTAAAGTATTGATATTAACTAGTGCAATAAAATCTAAAGGAGTTTCATCACCTATATTAAACTTTGAGTTTGGATTAAGTGCTACACCACCACCAACGCTAAATAATTCTTCGCTTGTATCTATAGAGTGCCACCACCCTACTAATACTGATGGATTTGAAATTAAATCCTGTCCTAACATATCTATTATATGTTCTTTGCCTATATTAATTAATCTTTTTTTATCTAATTTTTTCATCATTTAACTGTTATTATGTTCATCATGATATATCAATTGCATAGCCTTAGTTTTTACATATTCTTTCAGGGCTAATGGCTTGAATATCGACTTTTTCTCCTTGCTTTAGGCTTTCGTATAGCTCGGATAATATGATATAAACTATTTTAAAATAATCATCTTTTGACATTATTCTTCCTCGTCATATTTCTCGCTCATTTCTTCAATTCGCTTTTTCAATATCAAATATTCTTCTTCTGTTTCGCATTTAAGTGCTGCCCAGTGAGGATTTTCTTTATCAAATATCTCTTTTTCTTCTTTAGTCAAATTCTGAGGATAGTCTTCCCAAAAATTATATATCTTCTTTTTGTCAAATGTGAATTTAAGTATGCCTCTATATGGACTCCCATCATAAGCATCCCACATTTTATCGCCATCATTTCTGTAAAATTCGTATTCATCATCATACTTAACATACTTCATAATAAACTCCTTAATTAGCAGTATTGATATATCTATAATTTCATACTTGCTCCGCCCCTATAATCTTTTACATCATAGCCGGCTATATTTCCTATATATGCTAATGCTTGTGATGTGCAAGAACCACCTGTCTTGTCCTCGCCCGCGATATATCTAATGATTTCTTGGTGCTCTCTTGGTGTATCAAGTTTGTTTACTGGCTTACGCTCTATATCTTTACTTGATAACCATTGCAGATACTCGCTTTCTTTTACTATTATATCATTTTCATCACTATTATTCAAATTCTTATAGTGCTTAACGCTTGTATTTGCAAGGCTTTCATCGCTTTTATTATCTGCATTTCTTCTTGTTATGTTATCTTCATCTATTACAATCGTATAAATGCTTCTACATTTAGGGGGCATTGCATATTTAATATTTTCAATCTAGTCTTTAATATTCATTAATACTCAAAAACAAAAACAGCCACACGGCTGTTTTAAATTAATTATATTATTATTATTTCATATCCTTAATTACATAATCAAAATGTATACCTTGAATGATTAAATTTACTTATTCATTTTTACAAGTTCTACAAGCAATACTATAGGAAATGCTAATATACAAGCAAGTATAAACATATTATTTCTCCTTTATTTTCAATTATTGTTCTTCAATAATATATGAAATATCTTTATAGAAATTAGCATTTTTACTTAATTTTTTACTTTTTCATTAGACATTCATGATAAAAGAATATTTCTTGCCATTTTATATTTTGCTAATCTTTTTTCATCATTATTTGATATTTTCTTTAACTTTTTAAGTTCATATTGTCTTTTAAATCCATTAGCTTTACTTCTCGTGAAATCTTATTTTGCTTAATTCTTTTTATATATTCAAAATATTCATAGCTATCATTATGCGTAAGAAGTAATAACGCTTCCTCTTGTTCTTCGTCTAAGAAATTAAAATCATTAATTTCATGCTTATTACTATCTTCTAAAACATCATGAAGGAGTGCAACAACCTTAGTTCTTTTGCTTTTTGTTGCCATTGACACCCTTAATGGATGAAGAAAATATGGATGTCCACCCTTATCCTTTTGCCCCTTATGTGCATTTAACATTATAAATAAAGCTTTAATATAATTGCTCATTATATTGTTCCTCAGTTATATCTTCAGTGTAAATATCACCAATATCAATCTTTGAATAAAAATCATTAAATACTTCTTTACCATTATTTATGCAGTAATACATTCCGCCCTCTCGCTTTACATATTTATTATAATCTGGGCAGAAATAGTAAATGGTTGGTGTTAAATGTTCTTTCATAATATCCTCTCAACATTAATTGGATTGTTTATTTTGCTTCTTATAACCTTAGTTGATAATTTGAAATTTCTTTATTTTTTATTTTCTACATTTAAATCGGAAGTATGTGATCTCTAAAGGTTTCTTTAACAGTAATAACCCTATTAATAACTTCATTTATTAATTTATCATAGTTATCATGATTATCAAAATCTAATCCTTCAATATAATAAATAATTCTGGAAGCTTTTTTATTATCTAACCTTTGCCAATCCATACTAAATCCTAATTTGCTCTCTATTTCCTCAGATTCTAAAAACAGCTTGTCAAAGAGTTTTTTATTATCATTAATATAAACTTCAATTCCTATGCTATTAGTTTTATTTACCAATGTAATGCTTATATGTGCTTCACTTGTGCCAAGTGCCACATCATACCAGTGGTCTGTTGTAGCTTTTCTTACATTGAACGGTTTATTCCTTGAAATTAGAGTTTCATTAAAAATATTCCAAAAATTCAACCTTTCAGATTGAGCTTTGCTTAATTCTCCGCTATCAGTGCTAAGATTTGCAGTTTTTACAAAATCATTAGGTTTTTCAATAATTACGAATTTAGGTGCAGGCAAAGAATCTCCTATCTTATATGCACGAATTTCAACTAAAAAAATGAAATATCCTTAATTGTCTTATTATTCAACCACTCTATCGCACTTTTATGTTCCTCTCTCGCTTCTTTAACTATCCAAATTACAATATTCGCATCCAATCCTGATGCGTATGTTATTATTTTGCCTAAATGATCATGATTGGTAACTTCCATTTGATTTTCAATAATTGCTTTAATTCCTGTGGTTTCATCTTTTGCTACTAAATCACAATGATAAGAACCAACAAAGACTTCATTACTTATATCCGTCAATGTTAATCCAATTTCATCGCTTAACATTTCAATATTTTTTCTTTTGATAACCATTCTGAAAAATCATATTGTTCATGTTTCCATAGTTCTCTAATGTCAACTTCTTCTAATTTACCTAATTTCAATTTGTATCACCACCATTTCTTTTTATATATAAATTTTTTTCTTATAAAGCATTATATGATTCGTGAATCTGCTGAATAAATTATGTGACAAGTTAAAAATGCAAAAATTGTTTTTTTATTATATTATATCAAAATAAAACTAATTCATGACATTTTTATTATACTATCTTTTCTAACATTTAAGTCTATGTTCATCATGCACATATATTAATGAAATTTTGCTATAGCAGCTAAACTTTTCATCTTATTATGGTTATTTACTAATTTTTTACCATTTTTAAATAAGTGCATATTTATATATTTGTTAAAAATATTTTTTCTCCAAAAATTTTGAATTAATTCCCTATAATTAATTTAGTAAAAAAATCCTTATTCATATAGTTAAATAAAAAATGTCTATATAATAATTATGATGTTTTGATATAATTTTAGTAAGCTCAAAATTATAGTTTTAGATTAATAAATAAAATGCTTCATGATAACAATGAGGCAAATTCGCCTATATTAAATTAAAAGATATACATATAAATGGATTTATATTGGCTCTGAATAAATGGGTAAATTTTTTTATATTACGAGGAGATTATGCTAAATGATAGAGATACAAGAAAAGTTAGTAAATGAGAATAGAAATAATTACTCTAAATTATTTCAAGATTATAAGAAAATAGATAGTTATAATAATATAAAAGAAAGAATTAAAAAGAATAGATATAAAAAATATAGGACTACTATTTATTGATTTTACAATTTATATAATTAGTTATATGTGTTTTTTTAATGCTTTTAGTAAAGGTGTTACTATCTGCTGGATTATATTAATTGCTATTACTATATTTATTATATGGAGTAACAAAGACAAATTGGAAAAATACAATGATGAAATGAATCAAATTAGGTGTGATGAATTATGCGAACTCCTTGATAAATATAATATAAACTTACAAAATATTAATAATGTTATTGAATATTTCACATTAAAATTAGAAGCTTTAAATGAGGTGTATAAAGAATATCCAATATTAAAGTCACTATCATCCTTTGGCTCAAATTTATTTTTTTTTTAGTATTTGGAATTATTGCTCGTAGTATAATAGACAAAATTAATAGTTATAATAAATTACTATTATATATAGTAGAAATTGCAATATTTATTTTAATTATAGTTTTAATAATAAATTTATATATTTACATTAATAGAAAAGATAAATATGCATATAAAATCAGAAACTTTATTATAGATTTAAAACAAATAGAGCTGTTAAATAGAAATATATAAAGACAATAACCTAATAAGAGCATTAAAGCAAGGTTGGATGGTTGGCTAATTTCAACAAAATTTGAAAAGAGATTATGTTGCTTTTAAAAAAGCTGTGTAAAGTTGTTTAAATGTGACATATGAGCAAAAATTTCAATGGATATAAAATAAGCACAGAAAAGCACATAGCAGAAAGATTAATAATCCTAAAGATATGTACTTTGTTTTTGTACTATTCAATAATTTTATAAAAATCAAGTTAATTGCTTTTGAGATAGTTGTCAATACTGTTCTTTCTTAAATTCCAAAATTTAATTGCTAAATTCATATATTGAATTGCAGAATCTTCATTTTCTATTTTTTTGTTTGCAAATGGCAAAAATTCTTTATCTATAAAATTTCTATTTTCAATCAAATAAATCCAGCTACAATATTTATAAATGTTTTTTTCAAAAATAGACAAGTACCATTCAAGAGCTTCTTTATTATTTCTAGCACTACTTAATATTATATTTTCTTCAGAATTAAAAAATTTTTTAAGCTCAAAAATATGAATATCTGGTCTATCAAATGCTTGTCTTCCTTTTTGATTATTCATTCCACCAGTAATCGGCATAAATGCAAAGTTTTCGAAGCTATGATGTTTTTCTGCACATTTTTTTAACAATATTTTTCCTTTTACTGATTTATTAATCCATTTATTAAACCTTTCTACTTTTTTGTCATTAAAATTAAAAATGCAATCTCCTGCCATTTTAAATTTTGGAAACTTATTGCTAATGTCTATATCTCTCCTCAACTTAATATACCATCGTTTACATTTCGAATTTGTCTCCACATCTTTAATAATGGAAAAATCAAAATATGTATCAAAAAATTGTGGATATATCTTCTTGTATAATCCTTCCCAAACATCCATACAAGAATCTATATCATGTTTTATATCCTTAAAATATTCCATTAGTCATACCATTCTGTAATTAAATTTATTTATCTTCTATTTTATCTTTTAATGTATTTATATTAATAACTTTCTCCCTAAATTTCTTTGATTTCAATCATTAAATTCTTATGTTATTCATCCAACATCAGCTTTCCTTTTTTAGCTTTATCCTTTAAACGCTTCATCTGTTCTTTTTCTATCTCTGAATGCTTTTCTCCGGAACAGGCAAATCTTCCGGCATAGTGCCACCAATTTTTTCAATAGCACTTCTAACTTCTTTTCCTACTGAGTAGTGAACTTTTGTTGCTGCTTCTGCACCTTCAACTCTGTCTTTTCTTAGCTTTTCTTCTGTCTGTGAGATTCTAAATAAATTAGCAATCAGTTTAGTGCTTCCCATATAATCCAAAATCTTTTGTCTTGCGGTTAAGCCTTTTCTATCATGTATATCTTCTACATCTAGCCCACCATACAATCCCATATACCCTGCATTCTGGAATATGGCAAATTCTTCCTTTGTGATAACTCCGGCATCATGTGCTGTTTCTACCAGAAGTTGATTCCATTGTTTAATGTCACCACGAACGACAAGTCTTCTTTTATCTTCATCAAGCTGATTAAAATGATCTGCTATTTCTTGACGATAAGTTTGTATAGCAAAATAGGTTTGTCCAAGTGCAATAACCTCTTTCCTCGGATCTCCGTTTTGCACAATCAAATAGCAAGCATATCTTGTAAGCTCATAATCTTTTATAGACTTGCTTGTAGCACCTGCTTCCACGATTTTGCTGACCTCAGCAAAATCGTAGGCTACTTCATGTCCGCTATTTTCACAAGCAATCATCGATCTATCAATTACCTTTTGAAAATTTCTTCATTGAGAATAATCAAGTACATCAGCAAGCTCTCTTGCACTCCAATATTTGCTTCCATCTTCTCTAACATACTTGATATCTTCAAATTTTTTATATTCTTTTGCTTTTAAATTTGGCATAAACTTCCCTTTCGTTATATTTTATAATAGTTAACTTTTCTATAACTACTCTTCGTTATCTCTATATTTTTCAATAGAATTCCCATTTGAGTCTTTCCATTCTCTCCATCCATTATTAGATTTACCAATAACTATCCATCCGGCACTTGATGGATTCATGCAAACAATATTTTCTTGTAATATATTATCTTCTATCTTTGCATTTTTTCTAATAGATGGAATATATCCTTTACCGGTATTACCACAAACACTTCCTCTCAATACTGTGAATACTCCATCTTTAGCTATAGCTTTCCCATTTACTTTTCCGAAACCTTTTATGTTGCGATTTAATACATACTCTCCATCCGGAACAAATCCACCCTCAGTTTTAAGCTTTATCTCTTCTGTAGATTCTTTGAATACTTCTTTTTTACTTTTATCTTTAGGATAAATTTGTTTACCATCTAAAGAAGATAATAATGATTTTGCCACCTCTATATCTAACGCAAATAGTTCAGTGCCTACAATTCTACTTTTACTAAAAATATCATGAATAAGTTTTTCTTTTTCATCATATCCATCTACTTCTATAGCAAACTCCCTTTTTAAACCTGTGATATTCGCATATCCATTGCTTTCTAAAAATCTCATTCTTTTTTCAAATTGCTCATTTCCTGTCTTGCCAATCTTGATAAGACCAGAAACTACTGTAGTCATTACATATATTATACCTTTTGCCATAACTGACTCCTATTACTTAAATTATATCTTAGTAACTATTTACTAAAAAACAGCACTTCATCTAATCTACAAATAGCTTTTCTAAAGCAAGAAGCTACATTTCCACGCTTATTTTTTAAAAGCTTTTCATATAACTCCAATAATATAGATTTATAGTATGCTTCGTTTTCAATTATTTTCATATCATCTAAATACATAAAAGACTGTAGCAACCATATTTGATGTTTTTCTTCTAATAATTCACTCAAATCATTTTTTAGTTTTTTATCTTTAAAGTAATTAAAATATCTCCTTTTAAAATAATTAGCTTCAGACTCGTTTAATTTTAATTCTTGTTTTTTCTCTAATCTTCCATTTAATCTACTAATCAATAGTTTTATAGTTTGGGTATCTTTACCACTATCATTAATAAAATTTTTTATCCAGTCTATATCTCGTCCACTTTGCTTTATATAATAATAAATTGGTTGAAATCCACTACTACAATTCATAATAACCTTTATAAATTCAATAGGTGAATCTACGACTGAACTTCTTAAAAATTCGATGATTATATCTGAAGGCTCTATTGCCTTTAACTTTGGAGTTGTTACTACAATACCTTCAAAAGTCCGAATATCTTTTATACAACCCATTAACTTCAAAGCTGGAGTTCCACCGTTTTCAACAAAGCTACCTTCTTTTAAAAAATTTATACTATCAACTAGTGCCTTATCCATAACAATTGTAGAATTATCCAATTGAAATTCTCCATTACTTAGATTTAACAAGGAGGCATTAGATATACCTATTTTAGCTGTATTTTCTATCAACTTAATCCATTTTTTTGCTTCTTTTTCTTTATTTTCATCAAAAATCGTTTGTAATTCTGCATATTTGATTTTTTGACTTCTTCCCCTATATCTATAGTATATATCACCTTCTTCTAAGCTATATTTTTTCCCTCTATCATCATACATTTTCGAACATATGCAAGGTTTATTATCCAAAGGATAGGTATATATTATTCCATAGGTTTTATCTCTATATTCAAAAATCACATTAGCCCATTTTATACTTGGTTGAAAATACTCATTTAAGTTGTTTGTAAATTCTTCAATTTTGATATTTTCAAACTGAAATTTACCTTTATCTGATAACCCTTTGAATGTCCTCGGACTGTCAGTTATCCCAAAAATAATATAACCGCCATCTGTGTTGGCAAAAGCCGCCATAGTTTTAAAGTACTGAGCCATTGAACCATGATTATATGATTCTTTATATTCGATGGTCGTACTTTCCCTTGCTTTTATGTAGTTCACATTATTTTTACTTGGAGTAAATAGTTTTGTAATTTTAAATTCAGATAAAGGGTTCTCTACTTCCATAATCAATTTCCTCAATATATTTCTTTAAATTTTCTTCCTGTACCTTTTGCTTTATTGAAATATCATTATTTAATTAATATTGATATTTCTTTACAACAAATGATATATAGTTTTTCAAATTCACAAACACAAATTTATCCCAAAGAATAATATCGTACTCAATATGAATAGACGATTTCTAAGTTAATATTTAATACCTAATACTTATCCATTTTCTTTCCATTGCAATCTCTACACAGCATTTGACAGTTATCTGGAGTTGTATGACCACCTTTGCTCCAAGGCTTAATATGATCACCCTCCATTTCTTCAAACTCAAAATGTTGCTTGCAAATAGGGCAAATGCCATCTTGTTTGCTATAAGCAGCCATTTTATCTCTCTTGTCAAATGCTCGTAAATTAAGCAATCTTCCGGCAAAAGGGTCTTTGTCTTTGCACAAAAGATATTCATAAATCCCTTTTGGTTTTTGAATATCTTCATCTTCGTGAAGCCTTTTAATTTCAGCATTCATCGTTGATGAGTTGTAGGAGTTTGAATGGTATTCATTGTAAAAATGACACCAATCCAATCCTTTCATATCTGAATAGTATTTAGGAAATATCTTTTGCACCCAACTGATGACATCTTGAAAATATTGCCATAATTCATCTGCATCATTATCCGATTTATGTGCAGCCATATATTCCGTGATATCTCTTATTCCTTGAAATTCGCTGATGCCTTTCAAAGCCTTTTCAAGAAGCTCCTGTCTGTTTGGATCTCCTGTAATATATTTATCTGACAAGCCTTTAGCTGCACAATTTCGCTTGGAGAAATACTTCTTTGCATCGGATAGCCATTCACCTGTATAAACAGAATTTCGTAGTTCTTGTTCTGTTAACTTTTCACCGGCGATATTTACAACCTTGAACCAATCTAATTTTTCCGACTCGTTGCCCTCGCAAATATAAATCATAAACTCATAATTCATAATCGAATTGTATTTATCATCCGGCAATGCATCCCAGTAATACTTTTTGCCGTCAATTGTAATCGGAAATTGATGTTTAAGATATTGCATTACAGAAATCGTCCTTTGTTGACCGTCCAATACTTCATATTTTTCATTTCCAATCTTTACCCAGTACATAACATTTAGCGGAAAGCCTTTTAATATTGTATGCATAACCGCTTCAGCTTGTTCTGTGCTATAAACAAACTCTCGCTGATATTCTGGTCTTATCGCTAATTTACCACCATAAGCAAAAACCCCGTCATCTCCGTTATCCGAATAGCTTTCGAATATATCTCTAACTTTTATTGATTTAGGCTCTATTTTCATTGCCGTTTTCTCCTTCTAATTAAAATTCTATTATAAATTTTCTTACCATCAATTATTGTATAACATGGATAATTACCTAAATATCTTGCACTATTTGCTAACCCAAGTATTTCAAATTGTTCCGGATTATATTTATCAAGAAAGGTAATGGGTACGCCCATAACTCCACTACACTTTTCTCTTGATAAGTATTCTTGCATAGGTTTCTCGTCCACCAACCTTGAATCTGTGTCCATACTTCGGATTATCTGGGACATATCTGTCAAGCCCAACGATGATGAATTGGTCTGGGTTGTACTTATCAAGGAATGTGATTGGCACTCCCATAACTCCGTTACATCTTGCGTCTGATGACAATTCTCGCATAGGTAATGCGTCTGTCTGTCTGTCT